>OJNY01001434.1_pt1 | contig 15013 bp, 9 predicted proteins | sample 1597931 | NCBI WGS metagenome assembly OJNY01 (sample SAMN01915209, study PRJEB22387) | human gut metagenome | isolation source: stool | host: Homo sapiens | place: USA
GGTACTGAACTGCAGATCATTGCAGCAGTCAATACCATTGTCAACATTTTTTGTACGTATCTCTTTTTCATATATTTCCTCCCTATAAAAAGAATTTTCCCTTTTTTGTAACCCATGATAATTATAATCTATTATGACAGGAATGGAAACAAAAAGAACGTGATTCACTCATTTTTTATGAAAATTAACTTAAAACAGCAAAAAATTTTGTATATATTTCAATCGTTTGACAGTTGAATAAGGGAAAATCCTCGCAGTTTTATGCTTGACAGCATTTTACTCCGCGGATTCTTCCATCAGATTACTTTCATCACCCAGATCTACTTTTTTCAGTTCTCTCCTAAAGAAGATATCATACATGACCGGTACAATGAAAAGTGTCATCAGTGTTGCATAGGCAAGTCCGCCGATGGAAACAATGACCATACCACGGCTCATGACCGCGGAAGCATCTTTAGAAAGTGCCATTGTCATCATGGCAAGGATCGTCGTCAGCGCCGTCATCAGGATCGGGCGCATACGTGTCTTTCCTGTTTCTACAAGTGCTTCTCGTTTTTCCACACCTTCCAGTCTTAACTGGTTTACATAATCCACAAATACAATACCGTTGTTTACAACGACACCTGCCAAGATCAAAAAGCCCATCATGGCGATCATGGAAAGCTCCTCTCCTGTCAGCATCAGTCCAAGGAAACCGCCTGTAAATGCCAGCGGGATCGTAAAGAGCACGATAAACGGTGATAACAGGCTCTGGAACTGTGCTACCATGATCAGATAGATAAAGACGATCGCCAGTGTGATCATCAAAAGCATATCATGCATCATGCTCATGACCTGTGTGCTCTCGCCTGCGATCTCGATCCGGTAACCCTCCGGTGTCTTATAATCGTCCAGTTTGTCTTCTACCGTTCTGGATAACAGGGTTGTATTATAGCCTTCCATCGTATCTGCGGTAACGGAAATATAACGCTCCTGATTTTCGCGGTTGATGCTGGATACACTTGCACCCTCGGAAACCTTTGCAAATTCAGACAGCTTATGTTCTTCCTTCACAGACTTGCCATCCTCATCCTGCGTCGTTGTCTCAAAGGTATATGCCATCAGGTTATCTTCCGTCAGTTTTTCCGTATCATCCACGATCGTCACCTGATAGGTTTCATCAGCCGTAGTCAGTGTTGTTGCATCCTTACTATCGGTCAGTTTTCCGGACAGTTCACTGTAGATCTGTGCCACTGTCAGCCCGAGGCGCATTGCCTTATCCTTATCAACGGTAATGACAAGCTGTCTGTCACCGTCGTTCTGTCCGTTTTCGATGTTTTCAAAGCCTTCTATTCCGGAAAGCAGGTCCTTCATATCCTCGCTGACCGAAAGCAGCGTATCCAGATCGTCTCCGTAAATGTTCAGTGTCAGCCCGTCTCCCGTCAGTGCGGACATATCCATATTAGAGGTTGCAACACTGTATTCGACCTGTGGATAGTCTTCCATCATCTTTTCCAGCTTCTTTGCCACCTTAGTATTATTCTTCCCGGTCTCGTCATCAAGCAGCAGGAAGAAGGTAAAATCCTTATTACTGCCGGAGCTCAGCATCATATCACCGCTTCCGCCGCCGGACATAATGCCGACTGTTTCGATGCCCTGTACAGCCTGCAGCTTCTCCATCAGTTCGTCTGCTACCGCATAGCCTTCCGTTACTTTCATTTCGTCAGGCATATTGACGGTCATGCTCATCTGGCTGCCACCCATTTCAGGCATCATGATCATACCGGTTGACAGCACGCGCACGACACAAAGCACCAGCAAGGCGATCGCAAGTGCAAGCGGTACGAGCTTTACCTTCAGGCAGAACCGGAGCACTTTATCATACACCTTTAATACCTTGTCAAACAGCCTGTGTGACTTTTCTTTCGTATTTTTCAAAAGTACCACGCTCATGCTCGGTACGACAGTCAGTGCCACGATCAGGCTGGCGATCAGACTGTAGGCAATGGTCAGTGCCATATCCGTAAACAGTTCTCTGGTCAGACCTGTGGTAAAGACGATCGGCAGGAAAACGCAGATCGTGGTCAGGGTAGAAGCTGCGATCGCGCCAGCCACCTGATTGGCTCCCATCACCGCTGCCCGCGCTGCACTGATTCCTTTATTGCGCAGTCTGTATATATTCTCGATCACGACGATCGAGTTATCTACCAGCATGCCGACACCGAGTGCCAGACCGGATAAGGAGATCATATTCAATGTAATATTCGTAAAATACATCAGCACGACCGCAAAGAGTACACTCATTGGAATACTGAATGCCACGACAACTGTCGGCTTGTAATCTTTTAAGAAGATCGCCAGTACAAGGATTGCAAGCAGTGCACCCCAGATCAGGTTGGACAGTACGGAATCGATGATCAGCTTAATATAATCCCCCTGATCCATCAGCGGCGTGATATGCAGTCCGTCATACTTCTCTTCCAGTTCCTTGATGGCTTTATTACATGCCTTTGACACATCGGAAGTACCTGCGGTGCTCGACTTGGAAATACTTAAGATCACACCGTCATTTCCGTTGATCTTTGCATAGTTATCGTCTGCATTGTCAATGACTGTCACATCCGCCACATCACTGATCCTGACATCTCCTACTTTGTCTACCTTGCAAAGTACCATGTCTTCCACTTCATCGATTGCAGAGAATTCATCTCCGACCTTGACAAGCACCTGTGACTCATCTTCATTTTTGATATACCCTGCAGGCATATTGAAATTCTGGGCAGATAAAAGCTGTGACAGGGTATCCATCGTCAGAAGGTCATCCAGATTGGCGCTTTCCATTGCCTGCTCCCTGCTGTCATCAAGCTGTTCCTGTGCATCCTCCATCTGCTTTTCGCCGTCTTCAATGGAAGTCATGCCACATGCCATCTGCGCCGTATATGCGCCAAAGGAAGCTGCTGCCGTGATCTTGCCTGCCTCTACATCCACATAGGCATCTTCTGCCTGCTGGATCGATGCATCCACCTTATCCTTAACCGCCTCCGCAGCCTTGATCTCGATCGCCAGATTCGCAAGCTCTGTATCGATCTGCGGAATCCTGACTTCTACAATGTCATACAGCTTCTGCAGATTTGCTTTGGTCATCTGCTTTGCCGCATCACTGTTTCCCTGACTTTCCAGCAGCTTTTTAAATGCTTTCAGCTTATCCGGATTGTCCAGCGCATCCTTGACATTCTCCGGAATCTGTGCTGCCTGCTCCGCGATCTGCTGCTCTGTCATTTCTTTTGCCGTATCCTGCGCTGTCTGTTCGATCGCCGCAGCAGCATCTCCCAGCATTGCCAGATAGGTATCTACATTTGTTGCATCGATCGTATCCGTGATACCGGCCTGCGCCATCGCCTGCTGTACAGCCGCGATCTTTACCTGCGTGTAGATCTGCAAATAAACAGCCTGATAGGTCTCATCCGATGTCAGTGTTTCCTTTGCAGTCTGAAAGCCCGCATTGATCTGGTCGTAGCTTTCGACGACCTTATTTTCCACATATGCTTTCCGCTCTGTTTTCAGCGCTGTTTCATCCGCCTGAAGCCCGACAAGCTGCGCAGCATATGCCGCTTTGGTCGCCATTGCCTCATCCAGCATTTTACTGTATTCTGCCAGCTCTTTTGTCTTATCCGTCTGCTCTGTCTGCAGCTTTTCCTGATTGCTTTTCAGCTCTGCCTTTGCATCCTTCAGCTTTTTCTTTGCATCATCAAGCTCTGCCTGTGCGTCATCCAGCTTGTCCACTGCGATCCCCAGGATCTGGTTATTGACCTTCTCGATCTTCTTCTCATTTAAACGGATCTCGACTGTCTTTTCCACAAGTCCTGTTTCCGTTACACTGGCAACACCGCTCTGCCTCTCCAGATAAGGCGTTACCGTTTCTTCCGTGAACTTTGTCAGCTCATAAATATCCATTCCGCTGTAATCGACCGCTGCATACATGGTCGCCATCATATCCGGCGAGATTTCCAGAAGAGACGGTGTGCCTGCCATATCCGGGAGCTCGATCTGGTCGATCTGACTCGAAAGCTTTACCATGGCACTGTCCATATTGGTGTCTTCCGCAAATTCCAGCGTGATCATACTGTAATTTTCATTGGAAACACTCGTAACATTCTCGACACCATTGACAGTTCCAAGTGCAGACTCAAGCACCTGTGTCACATCACTTTCCACTTTTTCGGGTGATGCGCCCGGATAGGTTGTGATCACAAGTATGTACGGGAGGGATATACTCGGCAACAGATCCGTCGTCATCTTGGTAAAGCTGACGATACCGAGTACAAGCAGCATAACAACTGCAACCAGTACAGTGAATGGTTTTTTGACACTGAATTTTGACATGTTTGGTTCTCCTGTTTTTAGATTATATTTCATACTATATACTCGAAAATCCTGCCGCTTACGCGCCAGATATGCTGCTTTGCCGCATATCTGATTTTACATAAAGATAACTATTCAGAACCACATTCGCAAAATCGCATCTTTCGATGCTTCCATTTGCTCATGTGGTTACTTCGCCCTATAAATATCACATAATATTCTCACGAATACAAGCATTCGCCGCATATTATGTGATATTTACATGGCTCTGAATAGTTTCCATAAAATAAGAAATGGGCATGACCCATTTCTTATTGATTTTCTTTCTTATCTACTTTTTAGATATCACCGGCTGTTTTGATAAACAGTTCCTCTTCAACCGATTTTTTCTTTCCGCTTTCCTTCGGTGCGTATTTTCCTTTTGGCTTGGAAATGATCTCATGCTTTCCTTCCGCTGCCTTGCCATCCTCGATCTGCTTGGCTACTTCATCATAGAACTCAAGTGCCACGATCTCATCATAGCCCATGTAGAAATCTGCATTTCTGGAATCGCCCTTGCTGATCTGTCCGCTGTAATCGTAAGTCACATCTGTATGCTTACGGATCCCGACATACGTATCCTCGATCTTAATAAACTTAACTGAAGTACGTGTGGTACGATTACCTTCGATCTCCAGTTCCTGACTGAGCTTGATGCCACTGCTTAAAATGACACTGATCAGTTTCGAATCGATATTATCTACTACAATCTGATTAAATACTTCTTTTTTCATACCTATACCCTCTCACACGTTGATTGATAACCCCAAGAATTACTTTATTTTATCATGGCAATCCCGCTTCGTAAACCACTTTTTTGCGTGTTTTTATCTCTTTCCCAAAAATATTTTCAACTTTTTAAAAAAAATGCTTGCAATTCCATTTGTTTTATAATACTATAGTCAAGGACGTTTTAAAAACGCCTTATGGCTAATTGGTCAAGCGGTTAAGACGCCGCCCTCTCACGGCGGAATCAGGGGTTCGATTCCCCTATTAGCTGTTCACTGTTTTTATAACAGCCCAACCCGAAAATCCCGTAAGCGATGCTTACGGGATTTTTTATTGCGTTTATGATCTCACAGACTTATAGGACAAAATGTGTTGATAAAAACCGCTGTAACCCTTGTAAATACTGGGGATACAGCGGTTTAATCTTTTTACCAAACAACTTTGAGGGTGGACAAAACGTGTTGATAAAATCACTCGGAAGCCTTGTAAATATTGGCTTTCAGAGGGTTTAATCTTCCTTAGAAACATGATGCTTAGGAGGAAGGTTGATGAATCAAGTGAATTGTCCAGTTTGTGGGAATAAATGTGTTAAGTCAGGTAGAACCAAAGCCGGTACGCAGCGTTGGCTTTGTAAAAAATGCAGATCTTCTTTAACACATAAAATTGATAATACATCGAAAAAGTTACAGATATTTTTAGAGTGGCTGTTCGGAAAACAGGCACAGTCTGAGATGCCGGGAGAAGGTCGGACATTTAGAAGAAAAACTGCAAAGTTTTGGGATATCTGGCCTATGCCACCAAAGATCGAAGATGTCCGAGATGTTTTGTTTCTTGATGGTATATATCTTGGACGCAAAGCATGCGTTCTGATCTGTTGTGATGAGAAAAATGTTCTAGGATGGTATTTGTGTAGATATGAGCATGCAGGTGCTTGGATGGCTCTAATGAAGCGAATTGCAGAACCCAAAATGGTGGTTTCTGATGGCGGAACCGGTTTTGCAAAGGCATTAAGAAAAATGTGGCCACACACAAAGCATCAAAGATGCATTTTTCACGTGTTTTGTCAAGTGAAACGCTATACAACTTCCAGACCGAATACAATGGCAGGAATTGAACTATATAGTATTGCAAAAGATCTACTTAAGATCAAAAGTACAAAGGAGGCTGAAGATTGAATAGATAGGTTTACAGAGTGGATAAAGAAGTATCAGGATTTTTTGAGTCAAATGACAATAGATGAGAATGGTCACAAACGACCGACGCATGAACGTCTACTTAAGGCGGAAAGATCCCTTGTGAGACTGATCAATGAGAATACGATGTTTGTTTATCTTGATGAAGAATTAAGAAGTGAATTTGTAACACCGGCAACGAATAATCGCATTGAGGGAGGAATAAATGCACAACTAAGAACTATGTTGAGAAATCATAGAGGGCTATCAATAGAGAGAAGAATAAAAGCGGTTTACTGGTGGTGCTATATGCACTCACCAGAACCGCTTTCTCCATCTGAAATATTAAATACAATGCCAACTGAAAAAAGCATAAACGCGATATATCAGCGGATGAATGAGAGAAGTCGCATAGAAAAAAGCCTCTCTATTTGGGGTGACGCGATTGTATGGAGTGATTTCCATAATTATGATAAATCATTCAACGAATGGGACTAGCCATCAACACGTTTTGTCCTATAACCCATCTCACACACCAGATTGTTCACTAATACAGGGCTTATTGCTTACTGATTATCTTGTCCTGCAGCTGTATTTCTTCATCTTCATCACATGCTTTGCAAAATGTTACTTTTGTTTCTTTTTGATCCTTACACTCTCTTTATGATAGTACTGTGCACATGCTTGATTTCTCCAGTTTGTTTCATTTGCATAAATATCCTGATAATAAATCAAGTACGGTTTATTTTTTATTTTTGAAAAAACAATATCCTGTTCCTCTGAATGCAGAAGTTTATCTATTCTTTTACCCCATTCTGTATCATATTCCTGTGCTTCTCCTCTATACAAAGAGTAAATGGCCGAGACTGTGGATAATGAATCTTTGTATTCCTCACGGCAATCAGACAATACAAAGAGAATAACGAATCCTATTATGCAAGCCATATACGCAAGGATCTTATTTGAGAATACCTTTTCTACCTCTACTTCTCTTAGCTGCAGTAACAGTTTCATCTTTTTAACCGCAACAAGCAAAAGCATACTATATATAATGCACATTAGCCAGTAGCGAATATTCTGAATTCTTCCCGGACCTGCACTCCCATAGGCATACAAATTCGGGGTAAAAGAGGAAGAAAAAAAGCAATATGCCAGTGCAACATATCCCCCATAGGGTATTTTCCATTCAAATCGTCTCACCGGACCCACAAACTTCCAGAAAAATGGTATCATGAATAAAAGCGCCAAAATAACATAAAGAGATGTATAGTTTTCCAAGAAAATGTAGGCTTCTGAAAACGAAAAAAGAATTGCTTTTGCAGCAGAAAACTGTTCATAATCTGACTGCCTGACTGCATTTCCCGGTGCCAGTGCACTTAACAGAAAACCACCTAAATTTACTATAAGCACTATGATCGACTGTATCCAATACTTCTTTTTTCTATACACTGCCAAGCAGAAATTAAAGAACAAGATTTCTACTGTCAAAAGAGCTGTAACAAAGTTTCCCCCTGCCAAGAAAAATGCTAACAACAATAGCCAGACAAAACGGCTTGTCCCACAGCTTTCCTCAACTTGCATCTTGATTAGACTTGCACATAAAAACAGCATACAGGAAAAAAACAATACATAATAAGATGCGCCATTCCACCAATATAATCCTTGAACAGGAGAAGGCATTCGTTCAATCCATAACAAAAGTATCAAACAGGATATAATATCTGCTATCTGTCTTCCTATACCGAATATTTTTTGAAATAATGTTCTAAAAAAACAAACAGTAGATGTAATTGCAAAAAGCGCCAAAATATATGTCCCCAGGCAATAAAATTTTTCTCCCCAAACCGCTGGTTGAAGCTGAAAAATACAAATCGCGGCATATGTTCCCTGCCATACATGCCAATTCTGCATAATCACATCATATATAGTTTTTAATGCTTTCATCGGATGAAATCCCCCCAGCAATATAACCCCATGCAGTTTCGCACTATACCCCCAATCATCTGACATAGGATGATTATAATTGGCAATCCTTAAAAGCGGCAGGATTGCTATCATTAATACTCCCCATAAAAAAACACGCCAAAATTTCTCTGTTATTTTTATTGACTTCATTATTTCTCCTTACTATTAAATATATAACTGATTTTCTGATCTTTTAACTGTTTAAACAATGCTGGCATGATTCTCAAAAGTTTGCTTATCCCCAGATTCATTTATATTTCGCCTCATAAAAAACTTGTTCGACAAAGCACCATCCTACCATCAGCAGGAACAGATATGCTATCTTAGTTACTAACATATAACCCGTTTCAGATTTATACGTAAAAAACAACCTGTCCATCTGAAGTATCATTGTTATGAACCATTGTATAATTGCTATTATAAGCATTTTTTATAGCTATTCATTTTTCTTTTTTCCTTTGCAAATATATCAGCTATAATAATCTCCACTTGTTTCAACAATAGCTGTCATTCCCCTTATGCTTTAGATGTAGTATAACATGCCTCCAAAGCATTCTCAATGTCATTTTTTTGCTATCACTTACAGGCTATCACTTATTCTTTATTTACACCATCAGGATCATATAAATGTTTTACATACTCCTCTGTCCGATCCAGATCTTCTGCAATCTCAGCAATTGTTTTGCCCTTTTTCAGCCACTTGGTGATCAGCTCTCTATCTCGGTTCTGTTCTCCCTCAGCTCTGCCAGATTGCATTCCCTCTTTTCTCCCCTGCTCATATTTTTGATCCATTTTCATTTCGATTGTCATATAGTTCTCCCTCCAATCATCAGAGCCCCATTCGCAAAATCGCCTCTCCAATTATTGTAATACCACGAATTGCTTCGTGCTCCGCACTCCCGCAATTCTCTCAGACATTCGCATATCGCGAAGCTTACGCTCCGCTTTTATGCGAATGTCTGAGCGGGTCATCATACCATATAGCCACTCCTGTGCAAGCACATCGTGGCTAATGGTCTGTGACCCTGGTATTACATGAAGTCAAATAAGCTCAACTGGTTTGACTGGGGCAGGCTGCCAAGAAGTCCCAGCTCGCCCATCTTATCGATAACGTTCTGCGGTGCTTTGCTGCGGCTTCGCAGGTCATCTCTGGATAAGAACGGTCCGTCCTTTGCCGCTTCCATCATGGCTTCTGCGGCTTTATCTCCCATACCGTCGATACTGCCGAGGGATGGCATGATCTTGCCGTCGATGATCTGGAACAATCTCGAATGTGCTTTGTAAATATCGATTGGCATAAACTCAAAGCCTCTCGCATACATTTCCTGCACGATACGCAGATCACGGATGGAATCCTGTTCCTTCTTGGATAGCTCATCCTTCCTTCTGTTGTAATCCGCCAGCACGGCTTCAAGATGCTCCTTGCCCTGACACATCAGTTCATAGGAAAAGCAGTCCGCTCGGATACTGTAAAATGCCGCATAGTAGGCAAGCGGATAATTTACCTTACAATACGCAATACGCCATGCCATCATAACATAGGCAGCAGCATGTGCCTTCGGGAACATGTACTTGATCTTTTTGCACGACCAGATATACCAGTCAGGTACATTATGTTCCTTCATGGTCGCGATCCATTCGTCCTTCAGACCTTTTCCCTTTCGGACACTTTCCATGATCGTAAAGGAAAGTCCCGCCTCAACACCCATCTGCATCAGATAGATCATGATATCATCACGCGTACAGATTGCAGTCGAAATCGTTGCCTTGCCTTCCTCGATCAGCGTCTGTGCATTGCCCAGCCATACGTCCGTACCATGGGAAAGACCTGCGATACGAACAAGATCGGAAAACGAGGTCGGCTGCGTATCAATTAACATCTGCATGGCAAAATCGGTACCGAACTCCGGAATACCGAGTGATCCCAGTTTACAGCCTAAAATATCCTCCGGCTTGACACCGAGTGCATCTGTATTCTGGAACAGGCTCATAACATCCTTATCGTCCAGCGGGATCTTTGTCGGATCGATCCCTGTCAGGTCCTGCAGCATACGGATCATGGTCGGATCATCGTGTCCGAGAATATCCAGCTTTAACAAGTTGTGGTCGATCTTATGGTAGTCAAAATGTGTGGTTACGATATCCGTTGTCATATCATTTGCCGGATGCTGTACAGGCGTAAAGGAGTTGATCTCCTCGCCCAGCGGCAGTACAACGATACCGCCCGGATGCTGTCCGGTTGAACGTCTGACACCGGTACAGCCTTCTGCGATTCGTTCGATCTCGCAGCGGCGCTTATGGATGCCACGCTCTTCATAATATTTCATCACATATCCATACGCTGTCTTTTCCGCCAGCGTACCGATCGTTCCGGCGCGGAATGTCTGTCCGTAACCGAAAATAACTTCTGTATATTTATGTGCCTTACTCTGATATTCACCGGAGAAGTTCAGGTCGATATCCGGCTCCTTATCTCCCTTAAATCCAAGGAACGTTTCAAACGGGATATCAAAACCGTCCTTGACCAGCTTTTCGCCGCAGTTCGGACAGATCTTATCCGGCATATCACATCCAGCCTTACCGGCATATGCCTTAACCTCGGGTGAATCAAAATCATAATAATGGCATTTCTTACAATAATAATGCGGACTCAAGGAATTAACCTCTGTGATTCCCGCCATATTGGCAACGAAGGAAGAACCTACGGAGCCACGGGATCCAACCAGATACCCATCCTCCACCGATTTCCATACCAGCTTCTGCGCAATGATATACATAACGGCAAATCCGTTGGAAATAATAGAATTCAGTTCCTTTTCCAGTCGTTTTTCTACAATATCCGGCAATACCTCGCCATAGATCTCATGCGCTCTCCGGTAGCAGATATCCGTCAGCGTCTGGTCACTGTTTTCAATAACAGGCGGACATTTATCCGGTCTGACCGGATCGATGGAATCCACCATATCCGCGATCAGGTTTGTGTTATCAATAACTACCTCCCGCGCTTTATCACTGCCTAAATATTCAAACTCCGCCAGCATTTCTTCCGTGGTGCGCAGATATAACGGAGCCTGGGAATCCGCATCCTTGAAACCGTTTCCCGCCATGATGATGCGGCGGTATACCTCATCCTCCGGATCCAGAAAATGTACGTCACACGTTGCACAGACCGGCTTGTGGAACTCCTCACCCAGATCGCAGATCTTTTTATTGATCTCCTGAATATCTTCCATGGAATGAATGTTTTCATGATCTGACTTATCGGAATCGATCATAAATGCATTGTTGCCATTTGGCTGGATCTCCAGATAATCGTAGAAATTCACGATATCGGCGATCTCCGCCTGTGGTGCCCCGCGCAGCAAGGCTCTGTAAAGCTCTCCCGCTTCACAGGCACTTCCAAGGATCAGACCTTCTCTGTTTTCAAGGATCAGGCTCTTCGGTACCTTCGGCCGTCTGTTAAAATACTGCAGATGGGAAGCTGAAATGAGCTTATATAAATTGACACGTCCCACATCATTTTTCGCCAGTACAATGGCATGATAAGACGGTGTTTTACGGACATAATCCGTACTTGTCCTGCCCAGCTCATTAACCGCATCCAGATCATGTGCACCTTTTTCCAGCAGCATCGGAATAAATTTCTCAAAAATTTCAGCCGTTGCCTCCGCATCATCTACCGCACGATGATGGTTTTCCAAAGATACACCGACTGTCTTTGCCACATGATCCAGTGTAAACTTGGCAAGCTGTGGCAGCAGCACTCGCGCCATGGCAAGCGTATCCACATGAGTATATGCATAAGGCAGCTCCAGTTTCCTCGCATTTTCCTTAATAAAACCGGTATCAAAAGAAGCATTGTGCGCTACCAGTACACAGCCTTCGCAAAAGGCAAAAAACTCCGGCAGAACCTGATCGATCGTCGGTGCATCCATGACATCTGCATCCGTGATCGTTGTCAGCTTGGTGATCCGGTACGGAATCGGCTCCTGCGGGTTTACATAAGTTGAAAAACGGTCTACGATTTTTCCATTTTCCACCTTTACCGCACCGATCTCTATAATGTGGTTCGTCACACTTGAAAAACCGGTTGTTTCAATATCAAATACAACAAAGGAATCCATCAGGGATTGTCCCTTCGGATTGACTACAATATTTTTCAGATCATCTACCAGATAGATCTCACAGCCACAGATCACCTTGAAGAAATCCTGCCTGTCAAGCTGTTTTCCTTCCTTTTCCGCTTCTGCCTTCGCACCTTTATACAGATCCTGCCACGTATGGAATACATCCGCAAGTGCCTGTACCACGCCATGATCTGTGATCGCGATCGCCGGATGTCCCCATTTATATGCCCGCTTTACAATATCGATAACATCGGAAACACCGTCCATATCACTCATTTTCGTATGACAGTGCAGCTCTACACGCTTCTTTGCACTGTGATCCATTCTGGTCACGGTAAAGTCTTTTGTTTTTTGCAGGCTCTTAATGGAAATCGTCAGATCCTTATCAAAGCTGTCCATGGCACAAAGTCCCCTGACAAGCAGAAAAGCACCTTTTTTGACACCTTCCCGGATATTCGGGAGTTCTTCGTTCGGACAGAACATCTTGCATTTCATCGTATCCGTAAAGTCTGTAATAAAGAAGCTGACGATCGTCTTTTCATTACGGATCTCTCGTTCTTCTACACTCAGCACTTTTCCGCGTATCGTGATCTCACCCATTTCATCCAGGATCTGATCCATCGGAACGATCTCACCTTCCACATCATAGCCATACAATACATCCGGATTGTCCGAACGCCTGCCTTGTCTGCGGAAGCTCTTAAAGTCTTTTTTACCTTCTTTTTTAAATTCTTTCTTCGGCGGCTGTGCAGGCTCTGCTTTCTGCACCGGCTGCTTCTGCGGTTGTTCAGCAATTTTTGCATCTGCTCCCTGCATAGGCGATGCAGCGTGCTCAAATTCATTTCCGTCCACACCGCTCATATCCACATATTCACTGTCACTCGTTTGTGAAATAGCCGCACGGTTTCCCGCAATTTCCGCGATCCGGCGTGCAATCTTGATATCGTCCTCTTCCCGGTATTTGCTTTCCTTCGGCTCTTCATATGCCACTTCAAAAAACGCACGTACCCCGCATCTTTCACAGACGATCTTGTCCAGGATCTGCAGAAGCTCTCCGCTTTTCTGATGATACAGTGGAATATCTTCCATCGTCAGAACAACTTTATCATCTGCTTCAAAAGACATCTCTGCGGACTTTAACATGCTATGCAGCATCGGACTGTATTCCTTCAGCTCCAGCAGCATACTGTTTTTATACGCCCCGAAAACAGCCGGCGCATCGTACTGCGCAGACAGATGAAACGTTTCATAAAGCTTGACTTCAGGTCCTTCTTTTCCGCCTTCTAAGGCAGAAAAAAGCTGCTTATGCAGCTCTTTTTCCACTTTATAAATATATTCTTTTTCTATGATGTTGTCACAACTTATGTAAACCTTCAGCAGATCTCTTGCTCTTGTCGTCACAACTCTGTCAACTCTGACATCTTCCATATAGACTTTACAGTCGCCTTCCAGATGCAGCGTTGGAAATACTTCCATAAATGAATGACTCACTACTCATTTCCCCAATTCAATAATTCTTCCCTGAGTGTATTTAATAACTGATCTTCCGGTACTTTTCTGATCACTTCACCTTTTTTGATCAGAAGTCCTTCTCCTTTACCGCCGGCAATACCAATATCAGCTTCTTTCGCTTCGCCCGGTCCGTTTACAACGCAGCCCATAACCGCCACCTTCAGGTCAAGCGGAATATCTGCCACCATCTGTTCCACTGCATTAGCCAGGCCGATCAAATCTATATTCGTTCTGCCGCAGGTCGGACAGGATACTACTTCAATACCACCCTTTCTCAGTCCCAGTGTCCGTAGGATCAGCTTTGCAGATTTTACTTCTTCCACCGGATCGCCCGTCAGGGAAACGCGGATCGTATCACCGATGCCTTCATGCAGCAATATACCAAGTCCTATCGAAGATTTGATATTGCCGCTCATGATCGTACCGGACTCCGTAATACCGACATGCAGCGGATAATTGGTCTCTTTTACGAGCTTTTCATGCGCTGCTACACACATCAGGACATCCGAAGATTTGATACTGATCACCAGATTGTCATATCCCAGATCTTCTATGATATGCACCTTATCCAGCGCACTTTCCACAATACCTTCTGCCGTTACACCATGGTATTTATCTACCAGATCCTTTTCCAGAGAACCGCTGTTTACACCGACACGGATTGGGATATTCCGCTCCTTTGCCACTTCCACAACAGCCTTCACTCTGTCAATGCTTCCGATATTGCCTGGATTGATGCGGATCTTATCTGCTCCGTTTTCCATGGCAGCGATCGCCATCTTATAATCAAAATGGATGTCTGCCACAAGCGGGATATGGATCTGTTTTTTGATCTCGCCGATCGCTTTTGCAGCCTCCTCAGTCGGAACCGTACAGCGGATGATCTCGCAGCCTGCCTGTTCCAGTCTGTGGATCTGTGCGACTGTCGCTGCCACATCCTCTGTATGTGTATTCGTCATGGACTGGATCAGCACCGGATTTCCGCCACCGATCACTCTGTCACCAATATGCACTACTTTTGTATGATCACGATACATAATTATCCTCTTTTCATTGCTATCTATATGATGATGCCAGGGTCAAAAGGTCTAAACCCACATGAGCTTGCTCATAGGTGGGTGAAAGACC
>OJNY01001439.1_pt1 | contig 14952 bp, 13 predicted proteins | sample 1597931 | NCBI WGS metagenome assembly OJNY01 (sample SAMN01915209, study PRJEB22387) | human gut metagenome | isolation source: stool | host: Homo sapiens | place: USA
ACGAGCCTGAAACATTGTCGCCTCAGCCACCTGCCAAAGTGGTTGTAGATGTGGAGAATATCGACTTTCCTCTTACTGCTTTTGACGGCCTTCTGGAGGTATTCAACAATGCACAGCCCGACTTCATCAAGAATTGTATCGACATAGAGGCTCAGCGTAAGTATCTTTATGATTCGCTCGACGGATCATTCAAGGAGTATATCGAAGGAATCAAGTCACGCCTTCGTCAGGAAGGCGATTCGCGCATAGCTCAAGATCGCGAAACGTTGCAGGCCGAAATCGGTAAATTACAGTCACGTTGTGCAGCCGTTGAAGGAAAGGAAGAGCAATGGACGCAACAGCGGTTGAGTGCCGACCGACAGAAGCGTGCGTTGGCCGACAAGGTACAGGAGCTTGAACGCCGCATCCTTGAACTGCAAGCTGAGAACGAGCAGTATCAGCTCGAAAACAAAAGCCTTGTCAACAAGGTGAAGGCTTCGGGCGTGCGCGAGAATGACCTTGTAGAAATGCGAGGACAAATGGACGCAATGCGTCAGCAGCTTGAAAAGTCAAAGTCGGAAAACTCAAATACCGAATTGCAGGAGGAGAACGCAAGGTTGATTTCAGCCCTTGAACGCGTCGAGGCCGAGTTGCAGGAAAAGCAGAATGACATCCAGGATTTGAATCGCCGCATAACATCGATGAATGTTTCAAGCGCAATGCGTGAAGCCGAAGTCGCCTCGCTTAAAAAGGAGGTCGAGAAGGAGGTGAAGGAGCGTGAATCGAAGGAGGAACTGTTCAAGACCCGCATGTCAATGTCCGACAACATGATTAACGACCTTCGCAACCGATTGGCCCAGTCTCGCCATGAAATGGAGGAGCATGTAAATGCCAATAACGAAATCAATGAGCGTTATCGTTCAACTCTTGAAGAGCTTGAAGCCTGTCGCGAGGAGTTGAAAGAGGCCAACGACAATCTTGAGATTGCAGCCGATGTCCAGGACAAGATTGAGCAGTGCGAGGCAATCATAAACAAGCGTAACGAGCGCATAAGCGCGCTTAAGGCTGAAAAGGAGTCGATGACCGACCAAATCGCCCGGTTGGAGAAGGAAAATGAAACCCTGAAGACGACAATCGAGCGAAATCTTCACGAACGTGCCGCCTCTGAAACGGAGTTGCGCAATGAGATAGAAACCTTGAAGCGTGTATCGGAGGAAGCCGCTGCGACAGCTCCGGTTAACGACAAGACGCGACGCCGTAAGAAGGCTCCTAAAATATCGGCTATAGATGAAAGTCTTAATGATACTGAATGGTTGATTGCAACGCCTCCCGAGGGTGTAGTCGCAAAGGCTACGGGCGTAAGCTCCGACTCCGACTTCGGTTATCAGGAACCTCAACGCAAGTCGGCTCCCGACAACTCGGCTCAGATGTCGCTCTTTTAAGATGTTTATTTAGATTGTAAAGTTTCAATATTATGAAGTTTAGATACTTATTGCTGTTTCCCCTGTTGATTCCGTCGGCGGCTTATGCTGTGACAGCCGATGACATAGCCCCCTATGTGTATCCTGCCAATGCCGCAAAAGCGCCTTCGGCAGTTACATATCTTGCCGATGGAAAAAACTGCCTCGCACTTGCCGATGACAATACCAAAATTGTAAAGTATGACATAAAGTCGGGAAAGGAGATCGAAGTTGTGCTCGATGCCGCAAATACGCGTGACAACCAAGTGAAGCGCATAGCGGCTTATGAACTGAGCCCCGACGAGTCCAAAATATTGATTTACGAAAAGTCGACCCCTGTTTACCGCCGTTCATTCAAGGCCGAGTATTACATATATGAAATACGACATAACGTATTGTCGCCCTTGAGCACCGAGCATCGCACCCAGCAGTCGCCGATCTGGTCGCCCGACGGCCGTATGGTGGCTTTTGTGAGCGACAATAACATCTACCTGCGCAAGCTTGATTACAATACCGAGGTGGCCGTTACCACCGACGGACGCATTAACGAGGTTATAAATGGTGTTCCCGACTGGACCTATGAGGAGGAATTTTCCACCAACTGCTCTATGACATGGGCTCCCGACAATCTCACGCTTTGTTATCTGAAATACAATGAGAGCAATGTTCCGCTCTATTCGTTTCCTCTCTATCAGGGTACTTGCGACCCCATGAATCAATATGCACTGTACCCCGGAGCATATACCTACAAATACCCTGTGGCCGGCGAGCCCAATTCGGTAGTAACGCTCCACAGTTATGATGTGGAAACGCGTAAGACCAAGAACATCGAGCTTTCCGACAGCCGCATCGAGTACATACCTCGCATAAGCTATGCGCTCACTCCCGAGCGTCTTGTTGTGACTACCTTGAACCGTGCCCAGAATCGCTTGGAAATGTATCTGGTCAATCCTAAGTCGACCGTGAGCAAGTCGCTCTATGTCGATGAGGTGGCCGACGGATGGGTCGATGAATCAGCGTGGGAGATTACCCGTTATTATCCTGACTTTTTTGTAGTGTCGTCGGAGCGTTCAGGCTACAATCATCTCTATCAGTACAGCTATTCCGGAGCGATGATGCGCCAGATAACTTCAGGCGACTATGATGTCACGGCTTACTACGGTTACGATAACGTTCAGGGCGCCCATTATTTCCAGTCGACAATCAACGGTGCCATAAATCGCACTGTAAGCCGACTTGACGCTAAGGGCAAACTTACCACGATAGGGGAGGCCGAAGGCAGTTCGTCGGCAATCTTCTCTCCCGACATGGCCTTCTATACGATGTCCTACAGCAACATCACAACTCCTCCGGTTTACACGCTCAACAGCTCTAAAGGAGGCATGCTGAGAGTGCTTGAGGATAATTCCGACTACTTGTCACGTTATCCCGCCTTGCCGCAGCGTGAGTTCTTTACGATGACTTCCGACGGCAATACGTTGAACGGAATGATTTTGAAACCCGTTGATTTCACTCCGTCACGCAAATATCCGGTGATAATGTCGCAGTACAGCGGTCCCGGTTCGCAGGAGGTTCTCAACAGGTGGCGCATGGATTGGGACTATTACTTCGTGTCGCAGGGTTACATCGTGATAAGTGTCGACGGACGCGGAACCGGAGGCCGAGGCAAGGCTTTCAAGGATGCCGTGTATCGCAATCTCGGACATTATGAAACTATCGACCAGGTCAACGCAGCGCGTTATGCCGGAAATCTTCCCTATGTCGACGGTTCGCGCATAGGAATATATGGATGGAGTTATGGCGGATATGAAACGCTCATGGCTGCGTCGGCATTCGACAGCCCCTATAAGGCCGCTGTCGCTGTGGCACCGGTAACCGACTGGCGTTACTATGACACGGTATATGCCGAGCGTTACATGCTCACCCCGCGTGAAAATGAGGATGGCTACAACGAGAGCGCTCCCGTGAATCATGTAGGAAGCATGAATTGTAAGCTTCTGCTCATGCACGGCACCGCCGACGACAATGTGCATCTGATGAATACGTTGCAGTATGTTTCGGCTTTGCAGTCCGAGGGCAAGATATGCGACATGTTCCTTTTCCCCAACATGAATCATTCGATTTACGGATGCAATTCACGGAGCGTGGTCTATCTTAAGATGCTTGATTTCTTCAACAATAACTTAAAGTAGATAATTAATCATGCATAAGCGCCGTAATCATGCCAACAACCGAGGAATATCGAGCCTGTGGAACCATTGGGCCATCTCGTTTGGCGCTATAAATTTTATAGTGTTTATTTCGCCGATTGTATCCAAGGTGTGGCTGCCGGCGGTTGTGCTTATCCTTGAGCTCCTCTTTGTGGGCTTATTGAAAAACAAGGACGAGAAGGCACCCGTGTGCAATCTGTTGCCGTTCCTTACTACCCGCATACTCTTCTTCACGGCTGTAATAATGGTGGGAATCAACATCTATTACATGGAGTTCATCGATCCGCAGGAGTATGTCATAGGACTTTCCAACCGTAAGATTCCCTACATCTCGGTTCTTGTCGTGGCGCCTGTCACATTTGTGCTGTCGCTATGGATCTATCTGCGTCGCTCGCGATTGGCATTCTGCTTCCAATGTCATATAAAGTACGGCCTTCCCGCCGAGCGTGGATTCCTGGGACGCATCTTCAGCCATGAGAGCATCTATCAGATTCGTTTGATGATAATGCTGTCGGGTGCAATGACGCTATTCGGGTGGCTTTACTATTGGTTGTTCTATTGTAATGTCAATCTAAACACTCCCGACCGATTCTTTTTCGTCTGGATTCCGGTGATATTATATGTGCTGTCGTTGATCTATCTTCGCTTGCGTTATATGAGCATCTATGCTTTCTATCGCAAGAATGTCGTAGGTGAGGACAACGACCGTGGTGATTCGACTCTGATTCGTTACATATTATTGTGTGACGACAACATATTTCTTAAGGTGCCTGCCGATGAATTGTCTGACGAGAAGGTCGACACTCCGGCTAAAATGTATGTGCCTTATCGTGAGAAAGTGACCATGTATGATGCCGAACAGAATTTCAGAATGTTGTCGGGTCTGCATCGCAAAGTGGAAATAAAGTTCCTGTATGAGAATTTCAACTACTACTCCGACAGCAACATTTTCCATTATGCTTGCTTCTTCTCGGGTAAGTCGGAACTTGAGTCTTCGCGACTCAAGGGTGTGTGGTGTACGCAGCATGAGCTTCAAAACATGATGTCGTCCAACAGGCTTACATCATTGATGAAGTCGGAGATGCTCAGGCTCTATAACATCGTGGTGGCTTGCAAGACATACAATCGTGATGGATGCCGATTATATGACATCAAGCACTATAAGCCCACATTCCATCTCCATGACCTTAACAAGATGGATGTGAACTTCAATGACCCGGTATGGCTTAGGGTGGTGAAGGACAATGCCGACAGTCATTTCTTCAAATTCAGGAAATTCTGGCGTAAATATGTTGAAGGATTTGAGGACTAAGCTGCTCGTCGTCACAGGCCCTACGGCTTCGGGCAAAACTGCTCGCGCCGTCGACCTTGCCCGTCACTTTGACGGGGAGATAATAAGTGCTGATTCCCGCCAGATTTATCGTGGCATGGATCTGGGTACGGGAAAGGACTTGGACGAATACGGCACAGTGCCTTATCACCTGATTGATATATGCCCGGCCGGCTATCGTTATAATCTCTACGAATATCTGCGTGATTTCGATGCCGTGTACGACGACATTAAGAGTCGCGGAAAGCTGCCCATAATGTGCGGAGGCACGGGATTGTATGTGGAGTCGGTGATAAGCGGAGTGAGATTGCCTGAAGTCCCTGAAAATCGCGAGCTGCGCGAATCGCTTGCCGGAAAGTCGCTTGATGAGCTTACGGCCATATTAAGCGAGATAAAGGTGCTGCACAACACTACCGATGTTGACAGCTGTAAGAGGGCCATACGCGCAATCGAGATTCAGCATTACTATCGCGAGCATCCCGAAGAGGCGGTGCTGACCGAGCCGCATCCCATGAGCGACGTGACGATCATAGGCGTTGACATTGACCGCGATTCGAGGCGCAAACGCATATCGGCTCGTCTTAAAGCCCGTCTTGACTCGGGAATGGTCGATGAGGTGCGCCGGTTGATTGACCAGGGAGTAGCTCCCGACGACTTGATATACTACGGACTTGAGTACAAGTATCTGACCCGTTACGTGGTGGGCGATATGAGTTATGACGACATGGTGCGCGAGCTTGAAATCGCGATACATCAGTTTGCCAAACGCCAGATGACTTGGTTCCGAGGCATGGAGCGCCGAGGCTATCACATACATTGGCTTTCGTGGGATATGCCCGATGTTGATTTTGTCGAATCGATAGAGAAAATAATTTGCAATAATGGACAGTCTTGAATTGATGCGAAGCGGATGCTGGCACAACGGGTTTACTAATGAAATATTTGAGGCGCTGATAAGAGCCGAGGAACTATGTTTTCAATACAATTCATTGTCGCCTCGGCAGCGTGACAGCCGTCATGACATTATGCGCGGTCTTATCGGCAAGATTGAGGAGCCCTTCGACATCCACAGTCCGTTTCACTGCGATTTTGGAACAAATATCACCATAGGCCCGAATTTTGTAGGCAACTATAATCTCACAATACTCGACGAAGCTCAGGTTACGATAGGCAGTAACGTGTTTATAGGCCCCAATGTAGGCATATATACGGTAATTCACGCCCTTGATCATCATCAGCGTAACGAGGGCATAATGCGCTCCAAGCCGGTCACTATAGGCGACAACGTGTGGATTGGCGCAGGGGTTACGATTCTGCCCGGAGTCACTATTGGAGAGCGTGCGGTTATAGGTGCTGGAAGTGTTGTCACTCACGACATTCCTGCAGGTGTGCTCGCTTTCGGCAATCCATGCAAGGTTGTGCGTGACATTTCCGACAGCGACACTGTCAGTGACATAAAAGAGTGAGTCGGAGGTTGCCGATCAACCGTCGATTCATCCTCATATCGTAAATATTATATCACCATGAAACATCTCTTCTCAATTATCCTGGCTATTGCCGTCGTGTTTTCAGGCAATTCACAAAAGCGTGAATATTATGACCCGTTGTCGTGGGGCGACAACAGGCCGGAGTTTGACGTCGATACATCGGGCGTATTCATTGCCGTTGAGGCTCGCGGAGAGCTGATTGGGGTGAAGGAGCGGCGAGGTTCCGCCAAGGAGTGGTGGGGAATAGCCTGGAACTATGTCGACGATGCAAATTGCTGCATGGCGAGAATCGGTGTCCGAAACACCGATTTCGGTGATTTGACCGATTCAAGAGTGCTTGACCTGACGGTTGTCGAGAGGCGTAACGGAGAGGAGGATGTTAAGCATGTCACCACGCTGGAGCGCGGTGTGAGCCTTCAGAAAGGAGCCAATTCGCTTGCCGTGGAGTGGGATAGGGGGCGCATGAAGTTGTTTGTAGGAGCCAAGGAGCCTGAACTTGTCATGGATGTTGAGTACCCTAAACCGGTGCAACCTCAATGTGCTATTCTATACAGCGGCCGATTCAAGCTATTGTCGTTGGTTACTGAGTCGGAGGAAAATAAGCCCCGATTGTTGGCGACTTCCTATTCAAAGGCGATGCTTGATGACCGATTTGCCGCAAGCGTCGACCCTATTGAGGGCTATTGGAGCTATCTTGATCGTGAAACCGATGATGCTCGAGCCCGGTTGGGAGGTCGTTATGATCTGGCTATAGTGAGGGAGGGTGATGAGTATTTGCTGCTATATGTCGGCGGTGCCGATGTCAACTCATCCAATTGGAAGCCCATGATGGTTAAGGGACGCATGACGCCTACCCCCTTCAAGTCGCATTACGACCTTACGTGGTACGACAGCATGATGGTGCCCATGGACGATGATACATTCTCTATGGTTGACGATGAGATGATATTGACGCTTAAGTTCCCTGTATATCGCAGTCAATTGAGGTTTTATAAGCGATAGCCTATTTCAGCCTTATTTCGCTTATCTTTCCGGTTTCGTAGATGTAATCGACTGTGCAATCCTTGAGCGTGAGCATGCAGTTGCGTGCGTTGTTGGAAGCGACATACACATCGTCGAGTGCTTCAAGGCTTTCGATGTATTGATACAAGGCCGGTGGAAGCTGGTCGTAAAGAAACACTTGAGGCAGAATCTCTCCGTTTCCGTTTATTAAGGTCCAGTGGTAGTTGCTGTCAAATGTAAGTGACGCTCCGTTTTTCACCGTTACATAGTATTCTCCGTTATGTTCCGAGTAGCTGCTTATTGTAGATGACGGATAGTAGGTCGACAGGAATTCCGAGATGGGGCCGGGTAATTCGTCCCATAGACTGCTACTGCATGAAAGGAGTATTAATAGTCCAACGATGGTGAAAAGATATTTACGGTGTACCATAGGATGTTGTATTAATGTATCATTATACAATAATAACACATTCAAGCATAATTAGTTCTTAATAACTGATGTTAACTTTATCGGTTTGCGTTTATATTGCCATAATGTCGGCAAATACCCGACATTACATGAAATATGCGGGATATTGCTAAAAAAGTTAAATGTTAAAAAAGGAACAATCCAATGGCGATGGATTGTTCCCTCTCACGTGTTTCTGATAATAGATTATTCTATATTTATGCTATTGCCTTATATGCAGGTTTGCGTATGCGGAAGCCTACCCATGCTATGGCAATTGTGATGAGCGGACTCATTATATTGAATATGCAATAGGGCAGGTAATGCAGTGTGGCGACTCCGAGAACCGACGACTGAGTGAGTCCGCATGAGTTCCACGGAATCAGCACTGATGTAACCGAGGTCGAGTCCTCGATTGAACGGCTCAAAAGCCTCGGCTCCAATCGGTTGCGGTGGTAAAGATTGCGGTACAGATTACCGTTAAGTATTATGGAAAGATACTGGTCGCCAGTGCAGGCATTCAGCATAAGTCCCGTTCCCACGGTGGCCGAAACGATGCTCTGGGAGCGTTTAAGGCGTTTGGTCACCGAATGTGTGATTGTCGAAACCATTCCGGTGCCTATCATTACACCTCCGAATATCATTGCACACAGTATAAGTAATATGGTTGAAAGCATTCCCTTCATGCCCCCTGTCGACACAAGCGAGTCAAGCAGCTCATGACCTGTGGGGACTGATGTTTCCGATGCAAGTATGTTGAATATGGCCTTTGCATGGATGAGCAGCGACGGATTGTCGGTGCCTTCAATCGTCGATAACAGCGACGGCTGGAACAGGAATATGCCTATTACGCCCAATAGCGTGCTGAGCGCAAGTGTTGTAGTGGTGCCGAGCTTCATCACAAGCAACAGTATTGTGGCACAAGGAATGAGAAGTGTCCAGGGGGTTATGTTGAACGTGGCATGAAGATAGTGCATCATGTCCGACGACTGCTCCTGCGAGGTGGGCGGAGTCAATATGCCCACTAATGCAAACACTGCAAGTGCTATGACTATTGCCGGTACTGTGGTGATCATCATGTAACGTATGTGGGGAAACAGCTTTACGCCACAGGTCGATGACGCCAGAACCGTAGTGTCGGACAACGGTGATATTTTGTCGCCGAAATAGGCTCCCGATATTATGGCTCCGGCTATCCACCCCGGACTGTAGCCCCACACGGTGCCTATGCCCATGAATGCAACGCCTATGGTTGCTATGGTGGTCCAGGAGCTTCCGCTCAACACCGAAATCAATGCGCACACTGCACAGGTGGTAAACAGAAACATCTTGGGATTAAGTGCCACGAGTCCGTAGTCGATAAGCGTAGGCACAACTCCGCTAAGCATCCATGTGGCCGATACGGTTCCTATCATCAACAAAATGGGCACTGTGGGCAGTATCTGTGACGCACTTTTCATCAGGCCGATACGGAATGCCTTCATCGGACGGCGATAGAACACTATCGCTATAAGCAATGCAATCAACGCTCCGGTAAGAAGGATAGGTTGGCTCATATTTTGCACTGCATCAGCTCCGCTTGTGACAATGACTGCTACCAATCCGGAAATAAGAGCAGCAATAGGAATGAGTGATGCAACCAGCGAAGGTTGATGCGATTTCATTTTTCTAACAGATCTATTCAACTCTCTATTTTTATTTTTGGGTGCAAAGGTACCAATTATACTCCGTAATATATACTACAAAACTTTAATTAATCCATTAATGTACTGTAAAAGTGTTAAAAACCTCGACAATTGATGTGTTATCACATATAAATTAGTAAATTTGCATCCAATTACACAAAATCTACGGGGCTGACTGGCTTTGACAGCGTGTAGAGGTGGTGTGTAAGCATGCAGAGCAATGATGGCTACGCTCTATAATATGGGACATCAAAATTTTAAATGGCGAAAACAACTACGCTCTTGCTGCTTAATCGAAGTACAGTAGATTAGCTTAATCTTCGCCACAGTGGCGAAGACAAGACATCACCCGATTGTCCTTTTTCCGAGACGGATCGATAAGGTGGTGCAGATAAATCGGGAATAGGAAGCCAAGAGCCTTGCGCGGTTTCCGAAATTTTAAAGGCTAAGGCAACGATTGGCGGTCTTGAACCTGTCATTGCCCTACAACCAAGTCAAGACTAAGCATGTAGAAAGCTCATTAACTCCACGTTTGGACGAGGGTTCAATTCCCTCCAGCTCCACCAAAGTCTGGTGAAAGGCAATGAAAAATCCTGCAACTCATTTAATTGCAGGATTTTCTTATATGCACTTCGCTAAATCCGGCAATGATACATTTATGATATATTCTAAATATAGAAACATCGTTTGCTAACTTGCCGGAAATGGAAAACATAACATAGAGAGGTAGTACGCAGACAAGTGCTATTCCAAAGCCTTTAAGGGCATTGCTGTTTAATCCAAGAAAAGTAAATACTTCTTTGGGTTTGATTACAAAGGCTGTAAAAACAAATACTGCAAGTGTAAGAAGTAATGCCCTGATTGACTGGCCTAGCACAGAAGTTCTTGAAATATCCAGAAAATCAATTACAATGCTTGAATTACGCCATATAAAATGAATTATTATACTGGCAATGATAGCATATAATACTTTTGCGGTTTTTGATTTGAGTTTAAGCATAAGTGAAACTGTATTTTAGGCTGCAAAATTACTCAAACTCGGGCAGATAAGCAATAAAATACTCACGCCGCCAATGCGGAATAACGCTTCGCCTCCTATTGCTTTCGATAGAGAAAAGGATATAGCCGTGTATCTTGGACGAAATATAGTCAAAAGTGTTCGGTTTTGTGTACAGAAAACCGAACACTTTTATTATCTTTGCAGTTGAAATATAAAACGATAGAGCATGACTGTAGCCCAACAGATAGAGAATAGGGTCAATCTTATTGACGATGGAACTGTTTTCTCCATTGAAGATCTCGGATTTCCTGCCGAATGGTGGGAAAACATCCGGGTCAAATTGTCACGCATGGTCGGCAAAGGGCTGATTCAGAAACTTTCAAAAGGCAGGTTCTACAAACCTAAGAAGTCCGTTTTTGGAACATTGAAGCCGAATTTGCAAGAGATTGTCAAAGACCTCATTTATGATAAAGACGGCAAACCTATAGGTTATCTGACCGGATATTCCATCTGGAATGATATGGGGTTGACCACACAGGTCGCGAGTGTGATAATGTTAGGCACCAACATGAGGCATAATGCCACAAAAAGAGGCATATACTCTATTCGCTTCGTGCATCAGCCAAATACAATAACCAAAGACAATATCTATCTTTTACAGATTCTTGACGCGATTAAGTTTATAAAAAAAATTCCGGATACCGATAGTGCCCGTTCCATAACGGTGCTGAAATCATCTATCGGAAAATTGCCGGAGAATGAAATTAAGAAAATCATCAGATTGTCGGATAAATACCAACCACGTGTGAAAGCCATTCTCGGCGCAATCCTTGATGATTTAGGATATGGCAGCCACGCCACGGTCCTTCGTGCCGCGCTTAATCCCGGAACAAAATATAAAATAGGGCTGGGAAATGCCACTGAATTACTCAACAAAGATAAATGGAATATTGAATGAAACTTCATGACAACAAGCAGTCATTTCGAGAGGCAATAGAATTGACAGCGCAAGACCTTGAGATATATCCTGAATTTGTCGAGAAAGATTACTGGATATGCCAGATTTTACAGAATCTGTCGAGAAATCCTGCGGCGGAAAAGACAGTGTGGAAGGGCGGAACCTCGCTTTCAAAGGCATACGGCTTGATCGCACGGTTCTCCTCAGATGTTGACTTTGCCATATTAGGCGAGGGTCTGAGCCAGAACCAGCAGAAAAAGCTCGTGGCAAGGATAGGACATGAATCCGCCGCAGGTATGGATGAAGTTGAGAAGCCCGATACTGTCAAGAACAATCGCTTCCGTAAGACATATCATGTTTACAAGTCAGTTTTAGATGGCATCAATAGAGGAACGTCCAATGTAATGAGCAATCAGGTTATTGTAGAAATCAACACCTACGGTAATCCATACCCATACGAAAAAAGGGAGATCAAACCCTTTATAACCGAAATGATGGAGCGCCGAGGCCTAAACGATATGATTGCCGACCTTGACATGAAGCCCTTCGTTTTGAATGTGCTTGACAAAAGGCGTACTCTCTGTGAAAAAGTGGTATCACTTTTGAGGTTCTCCTTTGAAGAAGACCCGACCGCAGGCCTTATCTCTAAAATACGACATTTCTACGATCTGCATTTTCTCCTCGGTGATGAAGAATGTAACGATTATATTGCCGGGGATTTGAAACAGAATCTCGTTGAACTTATCGAACATGACAAGAGAGAATTTGACCGTCCCCCGAAATGGCGAGACGCTCCCATTCTGTCTTCGCCTCTAATTGTTGACTTCGATTCGACATGGAGCAAGATCGCCGCCGTATATCTATCTGAACTGTCGGTTTTGTCATATCGGACAATCCCCGGACCGAATGAAATCGCAGATTCAATGAAAGGACTCATCAAAGTTGTCATCGATGCCGTTCGATAGAAGCCGTCACGAATGTCATCCAGACAATCTTAAGAATGCTTAAATCGAACCCTCGGACTTGCGAAGGCGGCTGAAATTTAGTATATATGCATTCGCAATCCAGCCCTAAAGCCACGGCGAGAGAGCCGTCGGAAATGGAAAGAAATGATTCGTTACATACTCGTTACACAAGAAAAATGAGCGAATGTAACTGATTGAAATAACTGCATTTGGAGCGTAAGGGACAAGTCCCTCCAGCTCCACAATATAGGTTCTAACTTCAACATATCGTAGGTTAGAACTTTTTTATTTGACTGATTTTCAATATAATTGGGCAAATAAAAAATTACTACTGACAATTATTCGTTACCAATTCATTTTCTGAAGAATACATTTGGTGGGTATTTATTTTAGTGCTATATTTGTAATGTTAATCATTGCATAATGGGAACTAAGATAAATAATATACGCAGGCAAACTCCTTCTGACGGAATTCTGCTTACATCATGGCTTGAGAAATCAGGATTAAGCAGAAGCGAAATTTCCGATTATACCGAATCGGGATGGCTTCAACGTGTCGCCACCGGAGTTTATACCTTTGTCGGTGATAATCCGACTGTTTACGGGATACTTGCTTCATATCAAAGTCAAGGTACTATTTCGTATCATATAGGAGCTGCCTCGGCATTGGAATTAAAAGGATTCTCTCATTATGTCGCTATGGGAAAACCTGCTGCTGTCATCTTCTCCCCGATAAGGCCGCGGCTTCCTAAATGGCTGAATTCGGCAGAACTTGATATGCGCATAGTAGAGGTTTCAACCAAAATTTTCGGAGAAGTAGGTGTCGAACAAATGGAATATAACGGTCGGCAATTAACATTGGCCGCACCCGAAAGAGCAATAATGGAATGTCTGTTGTTGTCGCCAACCCAATATAATCTGATGGATGTCTACTATTTAATGGAGATGCTCACTTCGCTTAGATCCGGTTTGGTTCAGCAACTCCTAGAGAATTGCACATCTGTAAAAGTAAAAAGAATGTTTTTATATATGGCTGAGAAAGCGGGACATCGTTGGTTCGTAAAACTTGACTTATCAAAGATTTCTCTTGGCTCCGGGACGAGGAGTTATTCAAAAGGGGGCGTGAAGAATGCCAAATATGATATTGTAATACCTAAAGAACTTGCCGACTATGAATGATGTGTATAAGAAGAAGGTGGAGCTTCTCCTAAGAATATTGCCGTTTGTTACGGATGAGGAGTGTTTCGCCATGCATGGAGGAACCGCAATAAATCTGTTCGTGAAAAATCTTAACCGCCTTTCGGTAGACATTGATGTGACATATTTACCGCTAGAGGATAGAGCGACCAGTCTGAAGTATATTAATGAGGCGTTGATGAGAATTGCCGACAAAACCAAGCGAAGTTTTAGTGATATTAGAATCATACCTCGTCTTGATATTTGTAAAATCACATGTGAAAGACAGGGCTGTCAGGTAAAGATAGAGGTCAATCAAACAAAGAGAGGTTTGGTATGCGGCGAGGCCAGATTATACCCTTTATGCGAAAAAGCTCAGAGGCTGTTCGGCATGGAAGTGGATGCCCGTATCGTGTCGTTGTCGCAACTGTATGGCGGCAAAATATCTGCTGCTCTTTCACGGCAGCATCCTCGGGATTTATTCGATGTGAAGCAAATGGACATTCCTCTGTCAGAAGTCAAGGATGGAATTATATATTGTCTACTTGGCAGCGACAGACCGATTCACGAATCCTTCTCTCCAAATTTTATAGATCAGAGGGAGGCAATGGAGAACCAGTTTGTGGGGATGAGCGATATTCCGTTCAGCTATGAGGAATTCGAGATGACAAGAAACAAGCTTATAAAAGGAGTCAACGACATTATGACCGAGGCTGACAAGAGATTTCTTGTCAGCTATGAGGAACTGACTGTCAACCGAGAGGAAAGTCCGTATTCGATGTTCTTTGATTTTCCATCCGTCAAATGGAAGATTCAGAATCTACAAAAACTCAAGACGACCAATCCTCGGAAACTTAAGGCTGAAGCCAATAAGCTCAGGCTCATTTTTGGAATTGAGTGATGTTTAACACTAGGCATAAGAATCGTTAAAACGAACCTCAGATTTGTTTTATGGCTAAAATTCACTACCTTGGCATTATGTAAAAACGCCTCGTTATTGCATCACCAAGAGGACCGACAAGAATGACTGATTTTTCGTCACCATCTCTGTTCCCTATAATCATTGACGACTATCTAAATCATTGATATAGCTCCATTTGGAGTGTAAGGTTCAAGTCCCTCCAGCTCCACCAAAGTCTGATGAAAGACAATGAAAAATCCTGCAACTCACTGAATTGCAGGATTTTCTTATATGCAATAGAATGAACTAAAATGAACTGGAGGAAAAATTTCTTATTTGGTTGAAATTTAA
>OJNY01001449.1_pt1 | contig 14865 bp, 9 predicted proteins | sample 1597931 | NCBI WGS metagenome assembly OJNY01 (sample SAMN01915209, study PRJEB22387) | human gut metagenome | isolation source: stool | host: Homo sapiens | place: USA
AATAAAGTTCTCTAATCAAGTATGACAGTTACTTGATTTCGTATCCCCAAGCACGTAGGGCACCATTTCCCATACCAATAAGACCTGTCTTAATGATTTCTTTTAACTTTTTCATAATGTTATCCTTTCTTTGTTGATTAAAATGATGGCATTTATGTTATTTAATGCCTACGCCCCAAGCTCTTACTTCGTTTTCACCCATCATAGCCAGGACTTTCATTACAATACTTTTTACCTTTTTCATAATCTCGTTATCCTTTCTTTCTATGTTTTATAACACAAAATTACGTGCTTTTGTTTTCTGTTGTATACTTATGAGGTCAAAATATACACTAAAGGGACAAATTCTTGATACAGGTCAAGAATTTGCCCCTTTTTATGAAAAAGAAGTTTCAGAAGCCCAATTTACGGAACTCGTTTTCGAAGTTGGGTGTAAAAATATCTTTTCCCATATTGGCTCTAATTTCGTCTAATGTCCAAAAGCGTCCTCCGGCCAGTTCCTCACTGGGGGTAATGGGACCATCATAAACGGTTTTGTGTGAGAATACCAGTTCTTTTTCGCGAGTGGACTCAAAAACATAATTAGTCAGCAGTTCGGGGGTGAAGTCGGTAATTCCGAGTTCTTCTTTCACTTCACGGTGGAGTGCCATTTCTACGCTTTCGCCCAAATCGACATGACCGCCTACTGAAGTATCCCATTTGCCGGGTTGGATATCTTTCCATTCCGGTCGTTTTTGCAGGTAAAGTTCACCTTTGCTGTTGAATACGTGGAGGTGCACTACCGGATGAAGTTTTTTACTGCCGTCATGACATTCGCCTCGTGTGGCAGCTCCCACAATATTTCCTTGTTCATCCACAATGGGAAGCATTTCTTCTTTATTGTCGCTATTCATACTTTGTTCTTTTTTGCCTGCAAAGATAGTGAAATAATAACTTAATAATCCACCTGGTGACGTTTCAAAAAAGCCACAGTCTTATGTATTTCTTTGTACATCACTATGTCTTCGCGGATGAAAGGTACTTCCTTGCGATAAACCGAGAGGAATTTTTCAATGTATGGAGAGCTTCTGAGCGGACGCCGGAAGTCGATACCTTGAGCTGCATTCATCAGTTCGATGGCAAGTATATGTTCCAGATTGTCCATTATCTTAAACAGTTTGGTGGCAGCATTGGCCCCCATGCTCACATGGTCTTCTTGTCCGTTGCTGGATACAATGGAATCACTGCTGGCGGAGTAGCAATACATTTTATTTTGGCTTACCATAGAGGCTGCTGCATATTGGGGAATCATAAAGCCTGAATTCAGTCCGGGATTGGCAACAAGGAATTCGGGCAGTCCGCGAAGTCCCATAATAAGCTGGGCCACACGACGCTCGGATATATTCCCCAGTTCGGCCAAAGCGATGGCGAGATAATCATAGACGAGTGCCAGAGGTTGTCCATGGAAGTTTCCGCCCGATATAATCAGGTCTTCATCGGGGAAGATGGTGGGATTGTCGGTGACAGAGTTGATCTCGGTCAGCAAAACGGACGCGGCATGGCGAATGGCATCTTTGGTAGCGCCGTGTACTTGGGGAATACAACGGAATGAGTAGGGGTCTTGCACATGTGTCTTGGGCTGAGTTATGATTTCACTTCCTTCCAGTATACGGCGGAATGCGGCTCCTGTCTCTATCTGGCCTTGGTGCGGTCGCATCTGCTGGATACAATTCATGAACGGATCAAGACGTCCGTCGAAAGCTTCAAGAGAAATAGCGGCAATGAGGTCGGCTTTCTTGCTCAGTCGGAACGCTTTCAAGATGGCATAAACACCGTTGGCGCTCATGAATTGTGTACCGTTCAGCAAAGCCAGTCCTTCTTTACTTTTCAGTTTTACAGGCTCCCAGCCAAATTCATCGAGTACACTGATGGCTTCGCATCGCTTACCTTTATAATATACATCTCCCACACCGATAAGCGGCAGGAAAAGGTTGGCAAGCGGAGCAAGATCGCCGGATGCACCTAACGAGCCACGGTCATATACAATGGGCATTACATCATTGTTGAAGAAGTCGATGATGCGTTGTACAGTAATGACTTGCACACCGCTATGTCCCAACGAAAGGGCATGTGCCTTGAGCAGAAACATCAGTTTTACTATGACATGCGGCATCTCTTCGCCCACACTGCAAGCATGGCTTTTCACCAGATTCTCTTGTAAGGTACTCAGTTCGTCAGACGAGATATTGCGGTTGCACAGCGAGCCGAATCCGGTGGTAATACCATAAAGCGGTGTGTCGGAATTGGCTATCTTTTTATCCAGATAGTCCCTGCACTTCTGAATGCGCTCCCGTGCTTCGGACGCCAGTTCCAGTTTCAGGTTCTCATTGATGATACGTTCGATAATATCGAATGTGAGTTCGCCGGAACCTATTTGATATACGTTCTTCATAATCTTCTTTTTTAGAAAACGGTTTTCACATAGTCCAGTATCTTTTGTTCTTCGGCAATCGTTGTCTTTTCTATCATATCCGCTTCTTCAGTCATTTCTTTTACAAATTTCTCGTCTTTGATAGAAGTGAGATTGATGCGGACATTCAGCAATGCGCCTAGTATAGCGGTTCGTGCACACATCATAGCCACACAAGCATCGGTCACGGCATTGCTGTTTCCTTTTCGTGCCACTACGTCAATCATCGGCAGGATGGAATGGACGATACGTGCCACTTCCATCGGTATTTCGGCTGCATATTTGGTCTCTTTTTGAATCGCTTCGCTGCGGATGTTTTTCTCTTCTTCTGTTTCTTTGGGAAGTTTGAATGCGGCAAATACGCGGTTATACGCATCCGAGTCACGGTCTACATCAATAATGAGTTGACGTGCCAGTTCCTCAAAACGGGCGGAAAGGTCTTCCATAACTTCATTTACTTCGGCGTATTTCTTCCGTCCGATGGTCAGGTTGGCAACCATTGCGGCGAGGGAGGTTGCCAAAGCACCATTGAAGGCGGATACGCTTCCGCCACCGGGAACAGGATCGTTGCTGATGACTTTATGAATAAATTCTTTGATAGTGAGTTCTGTTAACATGGTATTATGTTTTTTAGTTAGATGAATATTTTAGAATAGAATACGTCCTCCTTTGATGGTGTGTTGCACGGAGTTCATGCCGGTATAGTAAACGAGTACAGCCGGGTTATCGGTGTCCAGCAGGACAAAATCTCCCTGTTTGCCTACTTCGATACTTCCTGTCCGGTGGGCATAACCCAGTGCGGCAGCTCCGTTTAATGTCATGGCTGTGATAGCTTCTTCCAATGTGAGATGCATATATAGGCAAGCCAGTGCAAATGTCAGTGGGATGGAGCCGGAACAACAACTGCCCGGATTGAGGTCGGTGGCGAGGGCTACGGCACAACCGCTGTCTATCATGTCACGTCCTCGTGCATAACGTTCACGAAGCGTAAAGGCGGTCAGAGGCAGGAGCGTGGCGACAACCTTATTTTCTGCCATTGCACGGATGCCGGTATCCGAAGCGTGCAGCAAATGGTCGGCGCTGAGCGCTTTTATTTCACCGGCAAGTTCGGCACCGCCGAAGCTTACAATTTCATCGGCATGTATCTTGGCACCGAGTCCCAGTTCCTGTGCGGCTTGCAGGAGTCGCCGGGATTGTGCTACGGTAAAGACACCTTGCTCGCAAAAAATGTCGCAATTCTCGGCAAGTTGCTTTTCACGGACCAAAGGAAGCATTTCATGGATGAGAAAATCAATGTATTGGTCGGCTCTTTTCTGATATTCGGGAGGCAATGCATGTGCACCGAGAAAGGTGGTGGCTATATCTACTTTGCGTTGTGGGGAGAGATTGATGGAACGCATCACTTCCAGTTGCTTGAGCTCCGTATCGCGGTCGAGTCCGTAACCGCTTTTCCCTTCCACTGTAGTGACCCCCATGCGGCTCATGACATCGATGAACCATTCGGCTTTGCATTTCAATTCCTCCGGTGTCGCTTCACGAGTGGCATGTACCGTGTTGACGATACCTCCTCCGCGTTGCATGATGCTCATATAGCTTTCGCCATTCATGCGCCAAATAAATTCTTCGGGGCGATAGCCTCCGAATACCAGGTGGGTATGTGAGTCGATGAATCCGGGAAGCAACACTCGTCCTTCGGCATCCAGAATCTCGTAGCCTTCTTCCGGTTTTTCACATGTAGGACGGGATGGACCTGCATAGGTAATCACTCCGTCGGTTACTTTTACGGTTCCTCCGGCGAGATCCAGCAGTTGGTTCATCTCTTTACCTTTCAGGGCAGAGGTGCCAAGCGGGGTGATGATGCGGGCATTCTTGATGATAAGGTTGTTGTTCATGACGATAGATTTCTTGTTATTCCATAATCTGCGCTTCCAGTACTTGCTGCATGGAGAAGTTTTCCAGTCCCAAATAATAAGAGGCTGTGTCAATCAGAGCTTCCATGGGAACCAGGCCCACAATTTCGCTGCCGATGATGCTTACTCCGTAGCGGCGGGCTTCGAAACGCACCATCTCAAAAGCCCGATAGAGGGCAGTCTTGCTGTAGTCTGTCAGGTTTATGGACACCTGGGTGATACCTCGGTCCTTCAGTTCCACACCCATGGCTTTGCAAAAGCGCAGCCCGCCTCCGATAAAACGGATTTTCTTGGCAATATCATGTGCAATCTCCAGACTGGGGGTGTTCAGATTGATATTATAAGCCACTAATGGCATGCGAGCTCCGATGGCAACGGTTCCGGCAGTGGGATGCCGTTCTTCGGGACCGAAATCGGGATGCCATTCGGGTTGGTGAATCTTTTCCTTCATGCCTTCGAATTCTCCTTTACGGATGGCGGCAAGATTTTCGCGATGAGGAGCGCTTGCTGATTTCTCATAGAGGAAGACCGGAAGGTTATATTGAGAGGCTACCCGTTGCGCTACTTCTTTAGAGATGGCGATGGCTTCTTCCATGGTACATCCTTTGATAGGAATGAACGGTACTACATCTACCGCTCCCATTCGCGGGTGCTGTCCTTGATGATGGTTGAGGTCAATCAGCTTTACTGCTATGCCGATGGCTTCTATCACCGCTTCTTTTAAAGCATCAGGTTCTCCCACTACGGTGACCACAAGACGATTATGGTCTTCATCATTGCTATAGTCGAGCAGTTTTACCCCGGCGCGTGCACGGAAGGGAGATACTATCTGATCTATTTTCTGCAAGTCGCGTCCTTCGCTAAAGTTGGGAACGCATTCCATGATTTTTGTCCAGCTCATAATTCGTAATGTTATTGATGTTTTATACCTTTTTCTTTTAATACTCTGTCGATTAATGCATCTTCTGCCAGATGCGGCATGGTGATATGATAGCCCTGTTCCCGATGAGTATGGTTAAATTCTTCGGATGTTTCCATGGCATGCGGATTACGTGCCCATGAGCGTCGTGCCACACCGCCCATGACATCCCATAGCATGGACGAGCGTAAAATGGCGTCTACTCGATCACTACCGTCGCACACCATTCCGAATCCGCCGTTGACGGCTTTGCCGATACCTACGCCTCCGCCATTGTGCAGGGCGACCAGACTCATGCCGCGTGCACAGTTGCCTGCAAAGCACTGGACTGCCATATCTGCCATCACATTGCTGCCGTCCTTGATGTTCGATGTTTCACGGAAAGGAGAATCGGTTCCACTCACATCATGGTGGTCTCGTCCCAACATAATGGGACCTACTTCTCCTTTGCGTACCATTTCGTTAAAACGCAAGGCGATATTCATGCGACCGAGTGCGTCCTGATAGAGGATGCGTGCCTGAGTGCCGACTACCAGATTGTTCTTTTCGGCATCACGTATCCATATCCAATTATCCATGTCCTGTCCGCGTCGTTCTTTGGGGATACACTCCATGGCGGCATGGTCGGTTTTTATCAAATCTTCATGTTTACCGCTGAGACAAACCCAACGGAAAGGTCCGTAGCCGTAATCAAAAAGTTGCGGTCCCATAATATCTTCCACATAAGAAGGCCAGATGAAGCCGTCTTTTTCATCAATGCCATTGCGTGAGATTTCCTTTACTCCTGCATCATAAATGGCTTTCATAAACGAATTGCCGTAATCGAAAAAATAAGTACCGCGTTCCACCAGTGCTTTAATGGCAGTGAAATGGCGGCGTAGTGAAGCATTTACAAGCTTTTCAAATCGTGTGCGGTCGTCTTTCAACAGGCGGGTACGTTCATCGAAAGTAATGCCTGCCGGACAGTATCCTCCTTCGTACACGGCATGGCACGAGGTTTGGTCGCTCAGCAGTTCAATATCTATATGGTGATTCAAAGCATGCTCCAGCAAATCTACTACATTTCCGTGATAAGCAATGGAACAAGGCTTGCGTAGCCTTATGGCTTCGGCAGCAAGGGTATAGGCTTCTTTCAAGTCGGCAGTGACGTGCTGCACCCATCCTTGGCGATACCGTGTTTCGATGCGTGAGGCATCTACTTCGGCAATGATGGCGGCGGCTCCTGCTATTTCGGCAGCTTTAGGCTGTGCGCCGCTCATTCCGCCCAAACCGGAAGAAACAAAGAGATGCCCGTTAAGATTTCCATCCTGCGGTACTCCTAATTTCATGCGGCCGGCATTCAATAAGGTATTGAATGTGCCGTGTACAATGCCTTGCGGACCGATGTACATCCATCCGCCTGCTGTCATCTGACCGTAATTGGCAACGCCCATCTGTGCAGCAATTTCCCAGTCACGCTGGTTGTCGAACATGCCTACCATCATGGAATTAGTGATAATAACACGCGGTGCTTCGGGCTTTGACTTGAACAGACCAAGGGGATGTCCGCTTTCCACTACCAAAGTCTGTTCGTCAGTCATTACTTCCAGATATTGTTTAATGAGCCGGTATTGCATCCAGTTTTGGCATACTTGTCCTGTTTCACCGTAAGTGACCAGTTCGTAAGGATACAAGGCAATATCAAACGAAAGGTTGTTGTCTATCATTACTTGAAATGCTTTTCCTTCGATGCAGTTTCCTTTATATTCGTCAATAGGCTTTGCTTTCAAATCGCCTTGCGGCCGGAAACGGTAGCCATAGATTTTTCCCCGGGTAAGCAGTTCATCCATAAATTCCGGGGCGAGTCGGGCGTGAAGTTCTTCGGGAATGTAACGCAGTGCATTCCTCAGTGCGGTTTCTGTTTGTGCCGGTGTCAGACGATAACCTCTGTCGGGCGCACGGCGGATGCCTTCCACAAAAGTAGGATAGGCAGGAAGTTCGTTAGATAAGGTGACAGTCATAGCATTCAGGTGTTTTGTCACAAAGATAGTAAAACAACTGAGATACTATGAATTAATGGATATGTTTAGTGACATAAAGTAAATAAATTCTATCTAATAGACTGTCGCTTTTTAGAAATATAGCCATAGCAGGTACTATGGGAGGTTTTTTGGATTTGTTTTAAGTTGATTATTATTCAAGACTATAAGAAGTCGGATAGTGATAGATGGCGTTTACAGGTATAGTGTCTTTCATAGTACATAGATTTAGTCGTTATACATTTGGAAAACACGCCGGGCCATTTCTTTCATTTCTTGGCGTAAGGTGGCTGGAGCTATAACCTCAACACTGTCGCCAAAGGAACGTAGAAGCGAACGTAATTCATAGTTGTCTTGTACCTTCAGTCGAACCTCCCATTTACCGTCGGCTTGTTTGCTGTTTAGTACTGATTGAGACTCATGTAGCGGCTTTGTTGTAATGTAATTCCACGCCTTGTCGGTAACGTGCAGAATAACATTTTCCACGGGTGCGCCTTCAAGCACGGAAACGCCCACCACGTCACTAAAGAACTCTTCGAAATCAAAGTCATCGTCTAGGGGTTCAAACACTTTGGTCGTTTCCTTTATCTCTTTAATTCGGTCTATCGCATAGTTGGACATTTTGTCGAAGTCCTTGCGTTTCGCTATCAAGAACCAACGATTGTTGTACTGTTTCAAATGATAAGGGCTCACCACAACTGTTCTAACATCTTTACCAAACGGATGGTAACTTATTTCTATTACTTTCTTTGCTACAATAGCTTCAAATATAGGCTTGTACCACTTGTCTATACCTGTAAGGTATTGGTTGTGCTGGAAGCTAACTGCCTTTAGAGTTGCACTACCTAGTTTTGAAGTTGTATAAAGTTTCTTTTCCAGATCGTCCAGCCAGTCGAACTGAGGAATTCCTTCAAAGCGTTTCATGATGGCGGCAGCCTCAAGTATGCAATCCATTTCTTCTTGAGAAGGACCCGCCTCGGCCATTGTTTTTGAGTCGACTGCGTAGCGGTAATATTTTTTATGACCGTCTTGGATTCTGTCGATAGTGACTCCGTACATCAATTCCATGTCGTTCATATCGTCAAAGATTTGACGACGTTGTACTCCTTCGACACCTTTTGAACCGCTATCACCATTCTGGCGTTCAAGTGCCATACGACAAGCCTCAATGAGGTCGTTCATGTAATATTTCCTAGTTCTACTACTAAAGCATTTATCCAAAGCTCTGTATCGAACAATCGCATTTTTATTTGTTGCCATCTTTTTTGTTTAAACTAGTTTCCAGGCTTATTCCTTATAGTTAATTTCGTCGATGATTTTACCGAATTTCTCTGCGGTTTCCTTGATATCGGTGAACTCAGAGAGTTTTATGCCGCTCAAGCCAATGCTTGTCCACTCGCTGAGATCATCAGCGAAAACGCCTTTGTTCATGCGGCTTAGATAGTTTTCAGATAAACCGCTAGGCATATTTTTCAGATCCATCATGCCGATACGCTGTACGAAGTGTGCGTAGTCGCCATCGATGATGATGTTCTTGTGTGCTGCCATTTTGTAAATTGATATCCAATGACGCTTTTTGGTGAATAGCGGAGTGTAACTTTGTGCTTTCAGAATACTGCGCTTCAAGAGGTCCATCTTTTCTGCCTCGTTCATCTTGTCAATAGGATGATCCGCTACCTTTTGGTCTTTAGAATCATCTCTGCCCAAATCAGCCATTGTAGTCATTTTATAAGGTATTATAGGAGTGGAAGGACATACATCAGGAGCAGTAACTCCCGAATTGTCAAGTTCACAACCTGCCATTTCCAAGTCTGTAATGCTGACCATTACGGCATAGATATACATGCTGACCACCATGTGGATGGCTGGAGCAACCTCTGCATCGGGTAGTTCCGGAGCAAGGTGAACGTTCTCGTTTCTCCACTTTGAAATGCACTTATAGTAGGTCTCAAAAGTGTTCAACTTCGGATTTTTGCCATGATTATAATAGAGGTTATCTATTTCATGGAAAGTCTTTACGATGGCCACCCAACCATCTGTACCTTTGGTAGACACAAAGAGTTCTCCCTCTTTCAAGTAATAGAGTTTGCGGAGGAATGCCTCATACTTAGGCAACAATGCTCCGAATATCACTTTCAAGTCTACCGGCTCGTTCTCGCCACGATAGAACTTGTTCAGTTGATTTGGAATCATGGTGTTCAGCCCATCCAAGTTCTTTACAGTGTGGGTCTTCAAGATGGCGAAAAGACAATCGAGCACTTCTTCAAGTTCACGATAGCCATGCCCGCAGAGTTCACTGAAAGTATCTTCAAGTTTCTCAAACATCACATCTTTAAGCAACTCCTCATTATATTCAAGCACCTTACCTGTATGGAAACTTTGCCCCAGGAAGGTTACTAGCATGTTTAAGAATTCCTCATTGAAAGCTTGATTGCTATTGAGCAGTTTTTTCAAATTAATATACTTGCCTAACTGTGTCGCGACTTTTTTGTTGAACTCCTTTTCTACCATCTTCAACAGGCTGGAGTGGGAGTTTTCTGCGCTGAATGCTTGCTTCACGTTCGGGTCATTCCTCAACTGACGCAGCAACTCAAGGATTATTTGGTCATTCTCGTTGAGGAAACCTTCATAAGGCTCATTTATCATGTGGATGAGATGATCGAGATTGTCAAACTCCTTCTCCCCACCGCTAATGCTGGCAGTACTTGGAGGTGTCAGTTTGCCACCTTCTCCCTCTAATGTGATACAGCCCTGTTCTGCTAATTGAATACGATACTTGTCAAGGTCAATCTTTTCCAAGATGTCCAGTGGCAAAGTCTCCTTGGTATAAGGCAGATATTTGTAGTAGAGCTTGCAGAACATGTAGAAACGTTCCAAGTCAGGGTCAAGGAATTTCATTAGCTGAGCAAGCAATCCGTACTGGCGGATGTAACGGTTCACCTCTTTGCGGATGAGTTCCTGTTCTTCTTCAGGTAAAGGCTTCACATATTCGTTTACCAGTTGTCCTAAGATAGATGGAATGCCGACTATCTGTTGTTCATCTCCGCATAGCAATAAGGTTACAACCTTATCTACATCGCTCTGTGTAAAGAGTTTCCTGCGCTCAATGTCATTCTTATATTCATAGATGTTTGATGGGTTGTAGTTTCCTTGTAACCATGTGGCATCGTAATAGTCTTCGAACGCTGCCTTTATGTCCTCGTGTTTGTTTACGAAGTCGATAATCAGGGTATCTTGCTTGTCGGGATGACAGCGGTTCAAACGACTTAGTGTTTGGATGCACTGCACACCGCCTAACTTCCTGTCTACAAACATGGTATGGAGTAAAGGCTGGTCGAATCCGGTCTGGAACTTATCGGCTACGACCAAGAATCTTTGATTAGGCTGTTTGAATTCAACGGCAATGCCATTGTCTTTGATTCCGAAGCCGTTTATTTTTTCCTCGGTATATTTGTTACCATTGATTTCTACTTCACCGCTGAATGCTACAAGGGCTTTTACCTCGCCATTGTACTTCTCTTTCAACCGGCGTGTGATGGCTTGGTGGAACAATATGGCGTTGGCGCGGCTGGAAGTCACTACAATGGCTTTTGCCTGCCCTTTCATCTTTTGGGCAGAGTGCTGCATGAAGTAGTCTACCATCATATTGGCTTTGTAGTTGATGACGTATGGGTGCTGGTTCACATATTGCATCATCAAGCGGAGTGCATTCTGCTTTTCGTATTCAGGTGTGTCTTCAGGAAGATCTACCTTACTTACCAGCTCAAACATGGTTTGGAAGGTGGTATAGTTTTTCAGCACGTCAAGGATAAAGCCTTCCTCGATGGCTTGTTTCATGGAATAGGTGTCGAATGCCTTTCCGTTACGGCCATAGAGTGCAAAAGTCTGTGACTTTGGCGTGGCTGTGAAAGCAAAGTAACTGATATGACCGCTATTGATGCTGCGGGCAGCTTGCAGTTCGGCCAACATTTGGTCTTGCATATTGTTCTCGGCTTCACGACTCTCAATACCGAACTCTTCTACCGTTTCGCGAAGCTCACTCTTGTCGGTGAGAACTTGACGCACATCGTGCGACGCTTGCTTGCCAAAGGCTGTATGCGCCTCGTCTATGATGACAGCAAAGTGTGAACCGGCAGCCTCCTTCAACTTAGGTAATGCAAAGCTGAACTTTTGTTCAGTGGAGATGATGATGCGGTGGCCGCCTTCTGCTAATGCTTTTGCCAGATTACGTGAACCTTTGCGGATGTCTTTCACAGTACCGGCTACTTCTTCCATTCCCTTTATTTCATCGGCAATGTTCCGGTCGAGTACAATACGGTCGGTTATCATGATAACCGAATCGAACACCGGGGTGTTATCTGCATTCTGAAGGTTTGCCAGTTGGAAGGCCAGCCATGACATGCTCTTTGTTTTGCCTGAACCTGCTGAGTGCTGCACAAGATAGGTTTGACCTACGCCTTTCTCTCGCACGTCGCTAATGATATTACGAACGCAACGCAATTGGTGATAGCGGGGGAATATATAGAACGGTTCACCTTTCTTAGGTGTAATGCGTTTAATGAAATGCTGAATGAGATTTAGTAAAGAATCAGCTTGTAACACTTCTTTCCACATATAGCAGGTCGGATAATCTCCCTCTACTTGTGGATTCACTGTTTCCTTGTTGAATGGGAGGAACTGTGTATTATTGCCGGCCAGCTTGGTGGTCATCATCACCCGGTTGTTATCCATGGCGAAGTGAACCAGACAGGTGCGAAGCATACGGTTTTGTGGGTGACGGTTGGTCTGATATTGGTGCATGGCGTTCACCACAGTCTGACCGGTAGCTTCGTTCTTCAACTCCAGAGTAATGATAGGCAGACCGTTTAACAGGATGCAGAGGTCGAGTTCATTCTCCTTATCGAAGCCCAGGGTGCTGTACTTCATCTGACGAACCACGCTGAAGATATTTTTCTGGTAGAGGTGGTCGGCATCATCATCGAGAGTCATCTCCGGTTTGAAAGCCGCCAATCGGATGCGTCGACCTTGCAGCATGAAGCCGTTTTTCAACAGTGACAGCAAACTCTCACCACGATTAATTTTCGTATTGATGGTTTCAATCACAATGTTGAGCGCATCTTGTTCGTCTGCAAAACCTTGATTAATAAGTTTCTGCCATATAGGTTGCTCGCGTAAGAATTGTAAAAGCATATCTGAGTCCACCAACTTTTGAATATTGAAATCCTTTGGTGTGCGTTGATTGTACATCTTGCTTCCTGCAAGGTATTCTGCCATATGTTTCTCAAAGAGAGTTTCGTTTAGTAGTTCAAACATATCGGTTCATATTTTTCGTTTTATGATTGCAAAGCTCGTGTATAACCGTGCAGTGTTTCCGCACAATTTACTCTTCTATTGCATTTTCTATGTCTTCAATACTTGGCAGTTTCTCTGCCAGTGTCTTTTTCAGTACTTCATCAAGTTCATAGGTTGCTACTCCCAACGGGCGGTCAATGCCTTCAAAAGCCCACTTTACCACGGTCTCGTTTTTCGACTTGCATACCAGCAATCCTATACTGGGGTTGTCATTGTCATCTTTTAAAAGATGGTCTGCCGCCGATACATAGAAGTTGAGTTTACCGGCAAACTCAGGTTCAAATTCCACGACTTTAAGCTCAAGCACGACATAGCATTTCAGTTTTGTATGATAGAATACCATATCCGGAAAGTAGCTGGTTCCACCAGGCATACGGAGTTCCATCTGGCTCCCAACGTATGCAAAACCTGTACCTAATTCTAGCAGAAACCGACGGATATTGTGTTCTAAGGCTTCTTCAAGCATGTGTTCATTATATGGTTCTCGCAACGTAAGGAAATCAAAGTTATAAGGGTCTTTCAATATTTCTTGTGCCAGTTCATCTTGCGGTTGTGGCAACTTGTTGTTGAAATTGGTTTGCGCTCTTCCTCGTCTTTCATAAAGGCCTGCTTTCTGCATATTCATCAGGGTGGCGCGACTCCAGTTGCCGGCAATCACTTCGTTTATATAGAACAATGCTTCGTCCACGCTCTTACTCTTGGCCATGATTTCAATGTGATGTCCCCAAGGCACAAGAGCGAATTTTTGTGGCATGGATAATTCGCCAACAAGTTGTTGGCAAATTGACTCATCATCACTTGTATAGAATCTGAACCACTGTGCCGCATATCGCAAGTTGGTGTATGACAATCCTTTCATATCAGGAAACTCATCTCGCAAATCAAAGCTGAGCTGTTGCAAAACACCACTTCCCCATGCTTGTTCCGCTTTCATCTTTACAATGTCACGACCTAAGCTCCAATAGAATTCCAGCAGTGTACCGTTTACTTTGATGGCTGCTTTTATCTGACTGTTTCGCAAACGAGATTTGATATCGGCAAACCATTGCTTATATTCTGCGGTTATGGCAAATTTATCTCGCTTTACGAAATGAGGTTTTTCTTCCTTGTTATTGCTTGCTTTCATGGTCTTATATTCTATAATGTATCAGCTTACTTTAATCTTGCCTGTCACTACATTGGTGATAAGGCTTTGTTTCAGTTCTTGAAGGTAAGCAATTTTTTTCTTTTGGGTAGCGACAATGTGGTCTATCTTTGAACATTTTATGTCAAGGTAGGTGGCGATTTGTTGTTGCTCGTTCGGACTGGGCAGTAGAACATAGAAATTTTTGAATGATTCTCCGGAGAGTCCTTCGCGATTACCACCTTTAAGCAATTGTCTTAATTGCGTTTGCCCTACAAATGATTGAAGACAATACATTAAGAATGTTGGTAAAATATTCTTTGGACGAACGATACATACATGTTGATTAACGTTAGCTTCTCCAATGCCTTTAGTGAAGCGGCAACATCTACCAATAGAGGCTCCTGTTATGTTGAACAAAATATCATCAACTTGCACTTTTGTACCTTTCATTTGTTCATGAATGGAAGGTACAATGTGTACGACATCATTTAGGCGTAGTCCATCATTATACACATTTTGACTCCTTAAAAATACAACTCCTTCGTCCACATACACTTCACTACCACCTTTGGGAGTACTGCCACTGCCGATTTTTGATGTAACAAAATTAAGACGAGGAATTTCCCAATCTCTTGGAATATCGCCAATCCATTTCACCCCACTATCTTTGAGTGGTGCATTGGGATTCAGTCCTCGTGTCACGGCACGAGTAATAAGTGATTGTTTAAGTTCACCAAGATATTCTATTTTCTTTTCTGCCTTAGCAATCATTTGGTCCATCTTCTCCGTCTTGGCATCCAAGTAGTCTGCAATGGCTTGTTGTTCGAAAGGAGGGGGAAGAAAATACCGCATTGACATTATGAAGTTTGAAGAAACGCGAGGCATTTTTGTGCCAAATGTAGAGCCATCGGCTTCTTTTGTGAAACCATCAGAAAGCATAACATATCTTATATAAGAAGCAGAGTTTGTATTCTTTGCTCTAAATACAAAAAAATCTCCAACAGCATTGCCATTAAAAGTAGATAACCACACTTTTTTTAGGGATATTCAGTAAATGTCTCTAAAAAATAAGATGGCATATGAAGATGATA
>OJNY01001459.1_pt1 | contig 14778 bp, 11 predicted proteins | sample 1597931 | NCBI WGS metagenome assembly OJNY01 (sample SAMN01915209, study PRJEB22387) | human gut metagenome | isolation source: stool | host: Homo sapiens | place: USA
AGCAAGTAACGAATGCGGATGATTTTATCCGCTTGACTTACAGATAATTAAGAAATTAAATGCAGAACATGGCTGGATGGATGTTCTGCATTTTTTTGTAATAAGTCTCCACCAGCGGATGATTGTTTTTCACAATCCTGCAGGGGACTTCCCTGATTCGGTTAATTAATACATTGAATAACAAAAAGAGAATGCCTGATATAAGATTTTTTCTATAATGGGAAATTACAAAGAAAGAAGGTATATATATTATGAGAGAAGTAAAAGCAGTGACCATCACAAAAGAGGAATTCGCGCCATACGGAACATTTTATGACATGACTCATCCCGACGGATATCCACTTCAGGGCGAGATCCACAAATTCTATCCGGACCGCATTTCCGGAACAGCCATGGGCAGCATGGCATTTTCACCCATCGAAGTAAAAAAGGACGATCGGATCGTAAAATGTGCAGAGTATCACACAACCACCTGGGAAGGTATCGTAGCGCTGGACGACGATATGATCATCCACGTAGCCCCTGCATCCGCCGGAACCCCTGTCCCACAGCTCGCAAAAGCATTCCTCGTACCAAAAGGTTCCATGGTAAAGATCAACGCTGCAATCTGGCACTTATGCCCTCTGCCGGCAAACAATGAAGTACTCCACGCCATGATCATTTTGCCGGAATGCACTTATGCAAACGACTGTACAGTGGTGGAGTTTGAGGAGAAGGACTGGTTTAAGATCGTGACAGACTGAGGGAATTTTATGAGTGAAACTGAAGAAATCATGTCTGCATGCAGTCTCTGTCCAAGAGACTGTCATGTAGACAGAAATGCCGGTAAAAAAGGATTCTGCGGGGAAGATAAAACGGTTTATCTTGCGAGAGCGGCACTTCATATGTGGGAAGAACCTTGTATTTCCGGAAAGAAAGGATCCGGGGCAGTGTTTTTTTCCGGTTGCGGACTGAGGTGCTGCTTCTGTCAGAACCATGATATTGCCATTGGAAGCAGAGGATTGGCGGTAACGGTAGAGCGTTTAAGTGAAATTTTTCTGGAATTGCAAGAAAAAGGTGCCGCCAATATCAATCTGGTGACGGGAGCACATTATGTTCCACAGATTGTTCAGGCGCTGGATCAGGCCCGTATGGAAGGAATGGATCTTCCGGTTGTATATAATTCCAGCGGTTACGAAAAGACTGAAACACTGAAAATGCTGGAAGGGTATGTAGATATTTATCTTCCGGATATGAAGTATATGGAAACAGATCTGGCAGAAAAATATTCTCATGCGGCAGACTATCCGGATATTGCAAAGGCAGCTGTTGCGGAAATGGTGAGACAGACAGGTCCATGTGAATTCGGAGCAGATGGTTATATCCGAAGGGGAACGATCGTCCGGCACCTGATCCTGCCGGGACATACCAGAAATTCAAGGGAAGTTCTGAACTACCTTCATGAAACTTATGGAGAAAATATTTATATCAGCATCATGAACCAGTATACACCAGTAAGAAAATTTGAAAAGTTTAAAGAGCTGAACAGAAAAGTAACAAAGCGGGAATATGAAAAAGTTCTGGATGTTGCGGTAGATATGGGAATTCAAAATGGATTTATCCAGGAGGGGGAAACTGCTTCCGAAAGTTTCATTCCGGAATTCGATTATGAAGGGGTGAAAAAAAATACCCCATAAATGGAAGGAGGCCGGTACTCTCGTACCGGCGCGTATGAAAAAGAAAAATATTATAGAAAGCTCATCACTTTCTATGGCTAATAATATACAGGAAAAATGTGAAGAAAGTGTGTCTAACATTTGAAATAAATGTGAAAAAATGCGATTTATGACGTAAACATGACAAAATATGCTTGCAGTGAAATGGATATGAGTAAAAAGTGAAAGAGATCCGCGAATGTCCGATCGAGGGCGGCGGGAAACAAAAACCGGAGAAATGGGAAAAACCCATGTTTCTCCGGTTATATTTTTTATCAGAATTTTTTCCAGGTTTCCCGGAGGAAAAGAATCAGAATCGGGAACAACTCCAGTCGGCCGGCCAGCATATCGAAAGAAAGGACCAGCTTGGACAGCGGAGAAAAGATCCCGAAGTTTCCTGTAGGACCGATCAGGGAAAGACCGGGGCCTACATTGTTCAGTGTAGTTGCTACAGCAGTGAAGTTTGTCACGAGGTCAAATTCGTCAAAACTGATGAGAAAAATAGATACGGCCATCAGCATAAGGTAAACAATCATATAAATATTGGTGGCACGCATTACTTCGTGTGATACCGCTTTTCCGTCCATTTTGATCTTTTTTACCGCATTGGGATGCAGATAAAGATGCAGTTCTTTTCGAACGGATTTTGCAAGGAGCAGAAGACGGGAAATCTTGATTCCGCCGCCTGTACTGCCGGCACAGGCACCACAGAAGGTAAGCAGTACCAGAATCGTTCTGGATACCGCAGGCCACTGGTTAAAATCCGTAGTGGCATAACCGGTGGTAGTGATAATAGAACCAACCTGGAAAAATGCCTGTTGAAGTGCTTCCCACACATTGTCAAACAGATGTCGGACATTGAATGTGATCATCAGGGCAGAAGCGATGATCACAAAGAAGTAGCAGCGGACTTCTTCAGATTTCAATGCCTGAGAAAACTTCCTGGTGAGAAGAAGAAAATAGACATTGAAGTTAACGCCAAACAGGATCATAAAGATGGTGATGACGATCTGAATATATAAGCTGTAGCTTCCCATACTGTCGGATTTGATTCCGAACCCACCGGTTCCGGCAGTTCCAAATGCTGCACAGAGACTGTCGTAAAGAGGCATCCCCCCAAGAAGCAGGAGGATGATCAGTGCAACAGTGAGTGCAATGTAGATCTTGTACAGGATCTTGGCAGTTGACTGGACTTTTGGAAGAAGCTTTCCTACGGAAGGACCGGGGCTTTCTGCCTTCATAAGGTTCATATGATAGCCACCTGCCAGGGGCAGCAGTGTCAGGATAAATACCAGAACCCCCATACCGCCGATCCAGTGGGAAAAGCATCTCCAGATATTGATGCTGTAAGGCATCTGTGATGGATCGGAGAGAATACTGGAACCGGTTGTAGTGAAACCGGAAACAATCTCAAAAAAAGCATCAATGGGATTCGGGATAGCCCCGCTGAGCACAAACGGAACAGCACCGACAATACTGAGGACGATCCAGCTTAAAGCAGTAGTCACAAGGCCTTCACGGGAGTAAAACGCTTTCTTGGACGGTTTGCGGCTGACCAGTGGAACACCGATCGCCAGGCATGCCAGAATTGTGATCAGGAAGGCAATACCGGATTTTTCGCGGTAGATAAGGGCAGTGATGCCGGGAACCAGCATACAGACAGCCTCCACATTCATGATCCATCCCAGGATATAAATAATAATCGAATAATTCATTTGGCAGTACCTCTATTTTTCAAGTATATCTGTGATGTCGCGAAGCCCCTTGTGAGTGGTTACGATGATCACGGTATCTCCCACCTGGATCATATCCTGACCACGGGGAATGCGGATGCGGCCGTTGCGGTTCAGGCATCCCACCAGAAGATTCTTGCGGAGATTCAGCTCTGCAAGAGGGATATAAGTTACGGCAGATTCCTCACGGATCGCAAATTCCAGTGCTTCTGCATTGCCATCCAGAATATGATAAAGAGTTTCTACATTGCTGCCGATGCTGTTCTGAGTGGCGCGGACATACTGCAGGATATAATCAGCAGTGATATTTTTCGGGTAGATGACACTTCCGATATCCAGGGAGTCGATGACATCATCAAATTCCAGACGGTTGACCTTAGCAACCAGCTTGGCATCGGAGATGCTTTTGGCAAAGAGGGCAAGAAATACATTCTCCTCATCCAGATTCGTCAGTGTGACAAAGGATTCGGACTCGGAAAGTCCTTCTTCGAGAAGAAGAGAACGGTTCGTTCCGTCACCATTGATGATAGTCGCATCCGGAAGCAGTTCGCTTAAGTGCTCGCAGCGATTTTTGTTCTGCTCGATGATCTTGACACTGATCTTCATATCCAGAAGTGCATGGGCAAGATAATAGGAAATGGTTCCGCCACCTACGATGATACAGTTTTTGACCTGATTGGTCTTGAGACCGATCTTACGGAAAAATGCCGCTGCATTAAGCGGAGAGGCCAGAATGGAAACCATATCTCCGTCGTGTATAATGTGATCACCACCAGGAATGGATACATTGTCACGGCTCTCGATCGCGCAGACCAGAATATCACTTCGGAAAGCATCTGAGATCTGGGAAACGCTCATTCCGTCCAGCTTGAATTCCGGGAGAACTTTAAACTTGAGAAGTTCTACACGACCACGTGCAAAGGTGTCAATCTTGATCGCAGATGGAAAACGGAGAAGCCGTGAAATTTCCTGGGCAGCGGCAAACTCCGGGTTAATGATCATGGTAACACCAAGACGTTCTTTGATGAATCCGATTTCTTTTTCATAAATGGGGTTACGGACGCGGGCGATAGTCTGGCAGTGGTTGGCCTTCTGCGCGATCAGACAGCAGAGAAGGTTCAGCTCGTCAGAAGCGGTAACTGCGATCAGGATATCTGCAGTATCAACACCTGCCTCCATTAAAGTATTGATGCTGGCACCATTACCGACGATTCCCATAGCGTCGATATTTTCGCAGAGATCATTGATCTTGTCGGCAATAACGTCGACAAGAGTGATATCAATATCCTCTGCCTGAAGCTGCTCTGCAAGATTTCTACCGACTTTTCCGCAGCCTACAATAATTACCTGCATAATTTCCTCCTTCAATAGCCGGTCAGGGCTACAAATCATAAGTAAAAGCGCCCATCCGTGTAAAGATAGGCAAGGATATTATAGCATTGTATATCTGATTTTTAAACAGTAATATTTTCCTGTATTTATAGAAGAAAATGATGGAAAGATAGAGATTTGTGAAGGAAAGTGAACATTACTGTTTTCACAAGTTTAAAAAACTGTCATAAAATATAGCGTGATCATGAATGAAAGGATTTCGCTTATGGATCGATTTCAGATGAATCGTTCAGGGTGCCGGCCATATCAGTATACCTGTGGCATGAATGGCGGAATGGCAGCCAGGAACGATCGTTCATCTTCAGATATGGCAAATCACGGTAACCAGAACGGGAACTATTGCAACAGCATGAAGAAAAATATGCCGAAGGAAACCTGTGGATGCAAAATGCCGGGAACCGGAAACAGCGCTGACCAGGAGATGTATTCGCATCTTAAACATCTGGTTCCGGCAATGGCTTATGTGCCATGCCAGGAATTTGCGCCTACGTTTGAGCTGAAAAAAGCGCTACAGGTTGGAACAATCTTTCCTGAGCTTTGCAAGCCGTTCTGCGGCAGGAGAGGAGGCCGTAGATGATGTCCGGAAACTGTACTTCAAAAAAAGAACTGTTACAGTCCATTGATCAGGTAAGTTTTGCTATTGATGATCTTCTTCTTTTCCTGGATACACATCCAGGGGAAAAACGGGCGCTGGAGTATTTCAGCGAACTTTCTGCCAGAAGAAATGAACTTCTGGAAAAATATGCAAAACTTTATGGTCCGTTGACCATCGATACCGGAAACGACAGCAATCTTAACTCCTGGCAGTGGATGGAACAGCCGTTTCCGTGGGAACAGGAAGGAGGGTGCAGATAGTTATGTGGAATTATGAAAAAAGACTCCAGTATCCTGTAAATATCAAAACGCCCAATGCAAAACTGGCACAGTTCATCTCTAGCCAGTACGGCGGTCCCGATGGCGAAATAGGCGCTTCCATGAGGTATCTTTCCCAGAGATTTACTGCGCCGAACCGGATGGTCGCGGCGGTGCTGAATGATGTGGGAACGGAAGAATTAGCTCATTTGGAAATTGTATCCACCATTGTCCATCAGCTGACAAAGGATCTTTCCATGGAAGAAATCGAGAACAGCGGACTTGGGCCGTATTATATTGACCACACGGTGGGAATCTGGCCGCAGGCTGCAGGTGGAGTGCCCTTTAATGCCTGCGAATTCCAGAGTAAGGGTGATCCGATCACGGATCTGTTTGAAGATCTGGCAGCAGAACAGAAGGCACGCTCCACCTACGATAATATCCTCCGGGTGGTGAAAAATATCCCGGAGGTTGCAGATCCCATCCGTTTCCTTCGGGCAAGAGAGGTAGTCCATTTCCAGCGTTTCGGTGAAGCACTGAGATCCGTGCAGGAGCAGCTGGATGCCAAAAATTTCTATGCCTTTAACCCGAGCTTTGATGCTCCGTGCAAAGCCTCCTGTGAAGAGTGATGGATCAGAGAAAAAATCTGTCTGACAGGAATCATATCTGAAATAAAAAGAGCTGCACAGCCGGCAGGGATCCTGCGGCTGTGCAGCTTTGAATTTGTTTTTGGGAAAAAGATGTTTGTAACCTGCATTTCTTGTTATGCGTCTTTTTTATCGTCTTTATGCAGATTCTTCTGTGCTGTGGAAAGCATAAGCTTGATCCTGTTCAGCTGATTTACTTCGCTGGCACCTGGATCGTAGTCGATGGCAACAATGTTGGCTTCCGGATGCTCACGGCGAACTTCCTTGATGACACCTTTTCCTACGATGTGGTTCGGCAGGCATCCAAAAGGCTGGATGCAGACGATGTTCGGGACACCGCCGTGGATGAGTTCCATCATCTCTCCGGTCAGGAACCATCCTTCACCGGTCTGATTTCCGGCAGAAACGATGGGCGCAGCCATTTTTGCAAGATCACGGATATCTGCGGCTGGTGTAAAGTGGCGGCTCTGCTCCAGAGCCTCATTTGCTGTTTTTCTCAGCCAGTCGATGGCTCTGAGACCAAGATTTGCGATGGTTGCCTTGGATTTCTTGAATCCAAGCTTTTCAACCTTGAAATTCTGGTTGTAGAAGCAGTAGCAGATAAAGTCAATAAGATCCGGAACAACCGGTTCTGCCCCTTCTGCCTCCAGAAGATCTGCCAGGTGGTTGTTGGCAGCAGGCAGGAACTTGACAAGGATCTCACCTACGATACCAACGCGAGGCTTTTTCTCATCGGAGATCGGGATCGTATCAAAATCATGGACCATCTCACGGCACATTTTTTTGAAGGTACCATGGCTGACGCTGCTGCCTGTTACGAAGGCAATGACGCGCTGCTCCCAGATTTTGTGCTTGCGGTTTACGATACCCTTTTCCAGCTCGTAAGGACGCATGCGATATACGCATTTCATCAGGATATCACCGAATACGGCACCGTAAACGATACGCCTGATCAGCGGCAGTGTCAGCTTAAAGCCAGGGTTGCTTTCCAGTCCGCTTAAGTTGAGGGAGATAACCGGAATCTGTTCCATGCCGGCTTTTTTCAGAGCACGGCGGATGAATGCGATATAGTTGGAGGCACGGCAGCCGCCGCCTGTCTGAGACATGATGACTGCAGTTTTGTTCAGGTCATATTTGCCGGAAAGAAGAGCATCCATGATCTGTCCCACAACCATCAGGGACGGATAGCAGGCATCGTTGTTTACATATTTAAGGCCCACATCAACAGCATGCTTGTTGTCGTTGGGGAGGACTTCCAGGTTATAGCCGGATGCTTTAAAAGCAGCCTCAAAGATTCCGAAGTGGAATGGAGACATCTGCGGGCAGAGAATGGTGTACTCCTTACGCATCTGCTTGGTAAAGGATATCTTCTCAATGGAAGCCGGATTGATGTTCCTTTTTTTATTCTGTGCCTGTTTTGCACGGATGGCAGCGATCAGGGAACGGATACGGATCCTTGCCGCGCCGAGGTTGTTGACCTCATCGATTTTCAGGCAGGTGTAGATCTTGTCACTTCCATCCAGGATCTCATAAACCTCATCGGTGGTAACGGCATCAAGTCCGCATCCGAAGGAATTCAGCTGGATCAGATCCAGATCCTCTCTTGTTTTTACAAAATTTGCGGCAGAGTAGAGACGGGAGTGATACATCCACTGGTCGTTGACACGGATGGGACGCTCCAGATGTCCAAGGTGTGCAACGGAGTCTTCGGTAAATACGGCGATTCCGTAGCTGTTGATCATATCCGGGATACCGTGGTGGATTTCCGGGTCAATATGGTATGGACGGCCTGCAAGAACGATTCCGCGGCGGCCGGTTTCTTTCAGGTACTGCAGGGTTTCCTCACCCTTTTTCTGGATATCCGTATGTACGGCTGCAAGTTCTTCCCAGGCTTTATGGGCGGCAGCTTTTACCTCGGCGGCAGGAATGTCCGGGAATTCTTCCACAAGGCGGTTTGTAAGGATCTCTTCGGAAGTAAATGCCAGGAACGGGTTGCGGAAAGTGATGGACGGATCGTTAAGTTCGTCCACATTGTTCTTGATGTTTTCCGCATAGGAAGTAACGATCGGGCAGTTGTAGTGGTTGACTGCATCCGGGAACTCGTTGCGCTCGTAAGGGATGCACGGATAGAAGATAAACTTCACACCGTTACGGATCAGCCATGTGACATGTCCGTGAGCAAGTTTTGCAGGATAGCATTCGGACTCACTTGGGATGGATTCGATACCCAGCTCATAGATCTTACGTGTGGAAGTCGGAGAAAGCACCACCTGGTATTTCAGTTCGGTAAAGAAAGTATACCAGAACGGGTAATTCTCAAACATGTTCAGAACACGAGGGATACCGACCTGTCCACGGGATGCCTTGTCTGCGGAAAGTGGCTCGTAGGAAAAAATTCTCTTATATTTATAGTCGAAAAGGTTCGGGATATGATCCTTGTTCTTTTCTTTTCCAAGTCCGCGCTCACAGCGGTTTCCACTGATATATTTGCGGCCGCCGGAGAATTTGTTGATGGTCAGACGGCAGTTGTTGGTACATCCGCGGCAGTTCGCCATGGAGGTGGTGTACTGCAGGCTGTTGATCTGATCAATGGAAAGCATGGAAGTTTTTTCACCCTCCTGATAGCGTTCCCTTGCGATCAGAGCGGCACCGAAGGCACCCATGATTCCGGCGATATCCGGGCGGATAGCCTGACAGTTGGCAATTTTCTCGAAACTGCGGAGAACCGCGTCGTTATAGAAGGTACCACCCTGTACAACAATGTGTTTGCCAAGCTCGGAAGCGTCGGAAACCTTGATCACTTTGTAGAGGGCATTCTTGATAACGGAGTAGGCAAGGCCGGCGGAGATATCGGAAACCTCAGCGCCTTCCTTCTGGGCCTGCTTAACCTTGGAGTTCATAAATACAGTACAGCGTGTTCCAAGATCAATAGGATGTTTTGCAAAAAGAGCTGCTTTTGCAAAGTCCTGTACGGTGTAGTTCAGGGATTTTGCGAAAGTCTCGATAAAGGAACCGCAGCCGGAGGAACATGCCTCGTTAAGCTGTACACTGTCTACCGGCTGGGTACGGATCTTGATACATTTCATATCCTGACCGCCGATATCCAGGATGCAGTCTACTTCCGGATCAAAGAAAGCAGCTGCATAGTAATGGGAAACAGTCTCAACCTCACCTTCATCAAGAAGAAGAGCCGCTTTGATCAGTGCCTCGCCGTAACCGGTGGAGCAGGAAAAAGCAATCTCGGCGTCTTCCGGAAGAAGTTCATAGATCTCCTTGATGGAACCGATGGTGGTTTTCAGCGGATTTCCGTTATTGTTGCTGTAGAATGAGTACAGAAGTGTTCCGTCTTCGCCTACCAGTGCAGTTTTGGTAGTGGTGGAACCGGCGTCGATTCCCAGGAAACATTTTCCCTTATATGTAGAAAGGTCGCCGGTTTTTACCTTGTAGGCACTCTGGCGGTCGTGGAAAGCCTGATAGTCGTCCTCTGTGGCAAAAAGTGGCTCCATACGTTCTACCTCAAAGTCCAGTTTGATGGTGGTACGCATGCGTTCTTTCAGTTCAATAAGAGATACGGTTACGTCCTGCTTCGCGTTCAGGGCGGAACCGATAGCTGCGAACAGATGGGAATTGTCCGGCGCGATAATGTGCTCGTCATCCAGTTTAAGGGTGCGGATAAAAGCGGTCTTCAGTTCGGAAAGGAAGTGAAGAGGGCCGCCCAGGAATGCAACGTGTCCGCGGATCGGTTTACCGCAGGCAAGACCGGAGATGGTCTGGTTGACAACTGCCTGGAAAATGGAAGCGGAAAGGTCTTCCTTGGTTGCTCCGTCGTTGATCAGCGGCTGGATATCTGTCTTTGCGAAAACACCGCAGCGTGCCGCAATGGGATAAAGTGCCTTGTAATGTTTGGCATATTCATTGAGGCCCGGTGCATCGGTCTGGAGAAGAGATGCCATCTGGTCAATGAAGGAACCGGTACCGCCGGCACAGATACCATTCATACGCTGCTCGACGTTTCCGTTTTCAAAGTAGATGATCTTGGCATCCTCGCCGCCAAGCTCGATGGCAACGTCTGTCTTCGGCGCCAGTTTCTGCAGGGAAGTGGATACGGCGATAACTTCCTGGACAAAAGGTACTTCCAGGTGATTGGCAAGTGTCAGTCCGCCGGAACCTGTGATAACCGGGCAGAGTGTAAGTTCACCGAGCTGATCCTCTGCTTTCTGAAGAAGATCCGCAAGTGTTTCCTGGATATTTGCAAAATGTCTCTCATAATCGGAGAAGACAAGGGTATCGTTTTCGTCTAAGATCGCGATCTTGACAGTGGTGGAACCAATGTCAATTCCAAGTGTGTGTTTCTTCATAAAAAATTGATTTCCTCCTTGCTGTATCTATACAGGGGTTGCCCGACTCTGGCATTACTGTCAGGCGGGAGTGATTTCTTCTTATTAAAAGGATTTTTAAGCGAATACTCTATATTATACGATATCGTTTAAAAAATGGCAATGTAAAAGTTTAACAATCAGTAGCAGGAAAGAAAAAAATGTGTTATGATATTGACTAAAAGTTCCGGATAGTGACTGTGCCAGGAGGCAGTTTGGGCTGCTTTTTAGGAAGAGAACCGGAACTAGATGACCCAAAATGTTTTTTAGAAGGGGAATGAAATGGCAGAATATAAACTGATTACAACAGAAGGAAGAGCGAAAAGAGGAGAGTTTAAGACGGTCCACGGAACGATCCAGACTCCTGTTTTCATGAATGTAGGAACAATTGCAGCAATTAAGGGTGCGGTTTCCACTGTGGATCTTCATGAGATCGGTACACAGGTAGAGCTGTCCAATACCTATCATCTTCATGTGCGCCCTGGCGACAAGGTGGTAAAGCAGCTGGGAGGTCTTCATGAATTTATGAACTGGGACAGACCGATCCTTACCGATTCCGGCGGATTCCAGGTGTTTTCCCTGGCAAAGCTGCGTAAGATCAAGGAAGAGGGTGTGTATTTTAACTCTCATATTGATGGCCACAAGATCTTTATGGGACCGGAAGAGAGTATGCAGATCCAGTCCAATCTGGCATCTACCATTGCCATGGCCTTTGATGAGTGCCCGAGCAGTGTGGCGGAGAGGGATTATGTGCAGCGGTCTGTAGCGCGTACAACCCGCTGGCTTCAGAGATGTAAAGATGAGATGGTCCGTCTGAACAGCCTGCCGGATACCATCAACAAGGATCAGCTTCTTTTTGGTATCAACCAGGGTGCGGTTTATGAAGATATCCGTATTGAACATGCACAGGCGATTGCAGAGATGGATCTGGACGGTTATGCGGTTGGTGGTCTTGCAGTTGGAGAGAGTCATGAGGAGATGTACCGGATTCTGGATGAGGTGGTTCCGCATCTTCCGCAGAACAAGCCGACGTATCTGATGGGCGTTGGTACTCCGGCCAATATCCTGGAGGGTGTTGAGCGAGGTATTGACTTTTTTGACTGTGTATATCCGAGCCGTAACGGTCGTCATGGTCACGTATATACAAACCATGGCAAGATGAATCTTTTTAATGCGAAGTATGAACTGGATTCCAAACCGATCGATGAGGAGTGCCAGTGCCCGACCTGCCGTCATTACAGCAGGGCATATATCCGTCATCTTCTGAAAGCGAAGGAGATGCTTGGTATGAGGCTTTGTGTGCTGCATAATCTTTATTTCTACAATCATATGATGGAAGAGATCCGGGATGCTCTGGATGCGGGGAATTTTGCGGCTTATAAGAAGATGCGTCTGGAAGGGTTTGAGGAAGGTAAGATTAACGGGAACCGGTAGTTTCTATTTATAAAATTTGCGTAAATTACTTTGATTTTATAAGAAAACTCTTGAAGGTTTTTTGGTTTTTGTGTATGATAGTACGAAGTGACATTTTTTATAGTGGCGGGAGCTGCTATAGGTCAGAAACGGCGGGTAACCGCATAAGAAGAATTGATTTTAGCAGGAGGAATTTGGAATGATCGCATCATCTACAGCAGCAGCTGGCGGACTTAGCGCGGGTCTTGGTATTGTCTGGATCGTAGTTCTGTTTGGAATTATGTATTTTATGATGATCCGTCCGCAGAAGAAGGAGCAGAAGAGAACTCAGACTATGTTGAACAGCATGGAGGTTGGTGACAGTGTTGTTACTACCAGTGGTTTTTATGGTGTTGTTATTGATATGACTGAGGAAGATGTTATTGTTGAGTTTGGTAATAATAAGAATTGCCGTATTCCTATGAGGAAGCAGGCGATTGCTGAGGTTGAGAAGGCTGATCAGGCTTCTGCTTGATGCTATTGGCAATAACGTGAATATGGGAAGGCACTGCGTTTTTTTGACGTGGTGTCTTTTTTTGTGCAGAAGGGACGCCGGGGAAGGGGATGCTGTCTGGTCTGCGGCTTCGTCGGGGGCTGGTTCTAGGGCGCCGGGATTCTGCTAAAACCGTTTTCCAAAAGTCCGAACTCGCGGCGTGACGCCGCTCAGACAGCGGACTTTTGAAAAACAACGCAGATTCCCGCCGCCCAAGTACCAGCTCCCCTCCTGCAGAAGCAGAGCCAGCCAGCATCCCCTTCCCCGGCTGACTTTCGGCAGCGTGAGGGTGATCAAGGGACGGCTGAGGCGCTGCGCTGTCAGCCTGAGGTTGGATGTGAGGTTGTGTTGTTAGATTGAGATTGGAGTGTGGCTGAGGCGCGGTGCTGTCAGCCTGAGGTTGGATGTGAGATTGTGTTGTTAGATTGAGATTGGAGTGTGGCTGAGGCGCGGTGCTGTCAGCCTGAGGTTGGATGTGAGGTTGTGTTGTTAGATTGGGATTGGAATGTGGCTGAGGCGCGGTGCTGTCAGCTTTAATTTGGGATGTGACAAATGTAATATTGTATAGAAATAAGTGGATTTTTGATGTAATTCATGCAATAATGGTATTACTATCAGAAATGAGAGTGACGGTTACTGCAGAATATTATAAAATTACAAATAAGAATGAATTTTCAGAAAGGGGTCGGGTTTATGGGTCTTATCAGAGCGGCTGTTGGCGCAGCAGGGGGTACGATGGCGGATCAGTGGAAGGAGTTTTTTTACTGTGAGGCTATGGATAAAGAAGTGATGGTGGTGAAGGGTACGAAGCGTACATCATCCAGGTCTTCCAATAAGAGAGGCAGCGACAATATCATTACCAGCGGAAGTGGGATTGCAGTTGCAGATGGTCAGTGTATGATGATCGTGGAGCAGGGGAAAGTTGTGGATATCTGTGCAGATCCAGGTGAGTATACTTATGATGCTTCCACAGAGCCGAGTATTTTTGCGGGAAGTCTTGGGGAAGGTATCCGCAGGACTTTCCAGACCATCGGTAAGCGTTTTGTGTTCGGTGGTGATACGGGTAAGGATCAGAGGGTATATTATTTTAATACCAAGGAGCTTGTGGATAACAAATTTGGCACGGCTACTCCGATCCCGTTCCGTGTGGTAGATTCCAGGATCGGACTTGATATTGATGTTGCAGTGCGCTGTCATGGAGTATATTCCTATCGGATCGCGGACCCGCTTCTTTTTTATACCAATGTGTGTGGGAATGTAGAGCGGGAATACACGAGAGAGGAGCTGGATGGACAGCTGAAAACGGAGTTTGTCAGCGCACTGCAGCCGGCTTTTGGCCGTCTTTCTGAGATGGAGCTTCGTCCGAATCAGATCGTGACCCACAACACGGAGCTTGAGAATGCCATGAATGAGGTTCTTTCAGCGAAGTGGGCAGAGCTTCGGGGCTTAAAAGTCGTAAGTGTTGCGCTGGGCTCGGTTACACTTCCGGATGAGGACGCCGAGATGATTAAGCAGGCCCAGCGCACGGCTATGATGCGTGATCCTTCGATGGCTGCAGCCACACTGACTGGTGCTCAGGCGGATGCCATGAAGGCTGCGGCTTCCAATTCCGCCGGGGCTATGACTGGTTTTATGGGCATGGGGATGGCTGCCAGCGCAGGGGGCCTGAATGCTCAGCAGCTTTTTGAAATGGGACAGAAGCGTGAGGCACAGGCAGCGCAGAACAACGTACAGACTCAGCCAAAGATCCGGCCGGCAGCAGGCGGAGATTCCTGGACTTGCAGTTGTGGTGCGGTTTCTACGGGTAAGTTCTGTCCGGAGTGTGGGGCACCGCGTCCGGTGGAGGACAGCTGGACTTGTTCCTGCGGTACAGTGAATAAAGGGAAGTTTTGTACGAACTGTGGAGCGAAGAGGCCGGAGAAGAAGTTGAGGTATCGTTGCAGCAGGTGTGGATGGGAACCGGCTGATCCGGAGAATCCACCGAAGTTCTGCCCGGAGTGCGGGGATCCGTTCGGATCGGAGGATGCTGTATAAATCACAAAATGGAGAAGGTCAGGAGAAATTCACAGGATAACTCCTGCCGGTCGATGGATACAGAAGGATGAATTGAGGTGGATATATGGCGAAGATGCAGGAGTT
>OJNY01001476.1_pt1 | contig 14603 bp, 9 predicted proteins | sample 1597931 | NCBI WGS metagenome assembly OJNY01 (sample SAMN01915209, study PRJEB22387) | human gut metagenome | isolation source: stool | host: Homo sapiens | place: USA
TGGTCTGTGCATTGTGCCACGGGGATATGGGGGATGGCCGAACCGTCCTTTACAAGAATGACGATGGGCAGGGTGCCGCATTCAATATGGTTCCATCCCGGAGCATACACCTTTCCGGTCTGGTAGTCTATCCATTTCTGCCGTCCGGGGAGGTAGACATCCCGTCCGCTGCCCTCTTCGAGCATGGGGGCCACGAGGAGATTGGAGCCGAACATGTACTCGTCCTCTACCAGCCATGCACCCGGGTCGTCGGGATACTCCAGCAGCAGGGCGCGGAGCATCGGCCAGCCGTTCTCGGTGCACTCTTTGGATTGTGCGTATACATAGGGCATCAGTTTGTACTTCAGCTCGGCGCAACGGCGGAAATAGTCTGTGAACTCTTTCCCGTAGTACCACGGCTCAGTGGGAGGTGCTCCGTGCACGCGGCTGTGGCTGGTGAGGAAGCCGAAGGGCAGCCAGCGGCGGTAGAGGCTTTCGGGGCTTTGGGTCACGAAGCCGCCTATGTCATTGCTCCAGAAGCAGAATCCGCTCAGTCCGATGGAGAGGCCGCTGCGGATGGTTCCCTCGAAACCGGTTTCGGTGGTTGCGGCGTCACCGCCCCAGTGCAATGGATAGCGTTGTGAGCCTGCCCATGCGGAACGTGCCCAGATAATGTTTTCACCGTGTATCTTCTTGATTACCTCGGCCACGGTCTTGTTGTAGCGCAGGGGATAGAGGTTGTGTTCGTATAGTCCGCTACGGCCGTTGGCATAGATGGCATCCAGCGGAGCACCTTCACCGAAGTCTACTTTGATGGCGCCTACACCCATTTCAATCAGGTTGCCGAGCTTCTCTTGATACCACTGCACGGTTTCGGGGTTGGTGAAGTCCAGCACCACGTCCTCGTAGGGGAGCTGCCCCTTACCGTTGCGTACGTACAGACCGCGTTCCACCAGCTCGGGGAAGAACTTGTTTTTCGGAGTGAAGTAGGGGAGTTGCCAGAGGCAGGTGCGGAAGCCTTGTGACCTTAGGTCGGTGAGCATCTGCCGGGGATTGTCGAAGCGGTCGGCGGCAAAGGCGTAGTCGCACTGCCAGTCCACGCCGAACCAACCGGTATCGAAGTGGATGACGTCGCTCGGTATCTTGTTCTCACGCAGTTTCCGGGCTACATCGCGGCCCTCTGCTTCGCTGAAGTAGGTGATGCGGCTCATCCAGGTGCCGAAGCTCCACAAGGGGGGCATTTCGGGCCGTCCTACCAGTGCGGTGTATTCGCTCAGCATCTCCTTCGGCGAACCCAGGAAGATGAAGATGTCCATCGCTTCGTCTGCCATGAAGAGTTTGGTGGCTCCGATGTAGGAACAGCCGAAGTCGCAGGTCACGGGGGCGGAAGTGTGCATGAACATGCCGTAGCCGCGGTTGCTGAAGAAGAAGGGTATGGGCTTGTACATATCCGAGGTTTCGGGCCCTTGTGGGTCGGTGACAAAGAGGTTGACTTTCTGTCCGGCCTTGTTCAGTGCGGTGGCAGACTCGCCGCAACCGTAGATTTTCTCGTTCGGCGCGAGGCTGAATACAGGATTGATGCTGCGTGAGTTGTCCGAGCCGCGCTTGATAAAGCTGAATGGAGGTACCTTGACCTGTGTGGAGTCGTTGTCGCTCCAGCAACGAGTCTGTGTCAGCAGGCGTCCGTCGGCATCTTTCAGCACCAGGCGCCAGGGGTAATTCTCGATGAGCAGGCTGCCGTATCGGGAGGTGTACAGGGTACCTTTATCCGTCTTCTCGGCTTTCCAGAAGGAGCGTCCGTCGGCAGGCTTTCCTATGAGCATGGGGTCATCGGCATCTTCTTTCGGTACGATGGGCGAGGTAAGCATACGGATGCGGAGGGTACGTTCGCTGACCGGTTCGACGGTGAACGTCAGTTGTGGATTGTTGTCGTAGGCCGTCTCCGGGAAGTCCAGCGACTGGAGGGGCTGGTGCAGGTAGGTGTTTGCATTGAATGCCTGGCGGGGCATCAGTTGCTGGCGTTTCCACTGGACAGTCCCCTTGCCGGTGGAGGTGTCGAACGATACCAGGCTGTCGGCAAAGAAATAGGTGTTGCTGAGGTCCAGAAAATCCTGGCTCATGTCTTTCGACTGGGAAAGCAGGTATTGCACGCCGGCATTTGTTTTCAGTTGGGCATGTGCGGGCGGGATGGCAGTTGCTGCTAGCAGCATAAAAGCTGCCCCTTTCATCAGTTGTTTCTCTTTCATGATAAATATATGATTTACGGTTGTTGTTTCGATGCCGTAAAAGTAGAGAAATCTACACAGATGAAAGGGGTAGGTATGTTGCTTATGTAGGGCCTAAATGTTTATTTGGAAGCTTTCTTTCCGTAGAAACACATAAAATACACCCCGATAATGACAAATGGGATGCTGAGCCATTGGCCCATGTTCAGCGACATGCTGTCTTCAAAGTTCACCTGGTTTTCTTTCAGGAACTCGATGAAGAAACGGAAGAGGAAGATTTCCGTCAGGCAGAGGCCGAAGAAGAAACCGCGGTGATAGGGTAGGGAAGCCTCGGCTTGCACGGCGGTTGATTTCCGCTTGGTGGTGCTGAAGTCTGTTTCAAGTTTGGTTTCTTGTTTTTTCTGTCCGCGTTTGTATAGCCAGACCATCCCTAAGAAGAAGATGAAGTAGGCGATGGCTTCGTAGAGCTGTGCCGGATGGCGGGGCAGCATGTCTTCGCGTTCAAAGATGAATGCCCAGGGCATGTCGGTCGGTTTGCCGATGATTTCGGAGTTCATCAGGTTGGCAAGGCGGATGCAGCAGGCGGTGATGGGAGTGGCAACAGCTATCATGTCGAGCACGTCCATGTAGTGCATCTTCGTCTTGCGGCAGTACATCCAAAGGGCGATAATCAGGCCCAGCGTGCCGCCGTGGCTGGCAAGGCCGGTGTAGCCCGTCATCTTCCAACTGCCGTCCGGCAGGATTTTTATGGGGAGAATCATCTCGAGGAAATGGTCCTGGTAGTAGGCCCAGTCGTAGAATATGCAGTGGCCCAGTCGTGCGCCTATCAGTATGCCGAAGAAGCAATAGAAGAAGAGAGGTTCGAATTTCTTTTCGTCTATTCTGCGGTCGCTATACTGGCGTTGCACGATGAAGTAGGCAAGAGCAAGACCGATAATCCATAACAGTCCGTAGTAGCGGATGGATATGCCGAAGAACTTGAACAGTTCGGGGTCGGGATTCCAGTTGATGGTGAGTAATGATAACATATTTATGAAGAATTAAATTACTGAATTACGGGGTTGTTCGGGACAAAGGTATGAAATTATCTCGTTTGGCAGTTCATCGTGGCAGTTTATTTGAATTTCTCCGCCACCATCCTATACGTCAGCACCTCAATCCCTTGTTCCTCTGCAGCCGTAATCATGTCGAACAACAAGCCTTGTACTTCGCTCTGATGTCCTTTGGCCATATCTTTCTGCATGGAGGCGGTACTTTCAGGGGCGAGTTTGTCTATTACTTTGAGGTTGTACTCCACGATGTCTTCCTTGAATTCTATACCCAATTTTCGGCCCAAAGCTGCGCTCTCTTGTGACAGTCCGATGAAGGTATCGCGCACCTTCCCCGGTTTCTGTACTTCGCCCATAGGCACGTCATAGTAGGCTCCGGTGACTGCCATAGCGGAGATGAACGACCACTTGACGAATGTGTCCCGATCGATGTCGTCGGAGATGTCGGCTTTGATGCCGCTTTCCTGCAAATCGCGTTGCACGGCTTCCAATGTTTCACGGGAAACAATCGTGCTGCGGTGTGCTCCGTAGACGAGCCGGAAAATCTTTCCCATCTGCGTGATTTCTCCCCGTCCGGATACGAATCCTACGATGTAGATGCAGCCGTCGAGCACCGTGACGCCGGGGACCAACCGCTGGATACGGGGACCGGTTCCGTAAACATTCAGGATGGGGATTACCACTGTACGCTCGTGTGAGGCACGTTTGATGAGTTCCGTAATGGAGTCTACGGAATAACCTTTGACGCAGACGAAGATAACATCCGCTTTGCCTTGGAATTCTTCTGCGGTAAATGCCGCCACTTTCAGACAATGTTCACCTTTCAAATCGGAGTGCAGTTGCAGACCGTTCCCGCGTATGGCGGCAAGGTGTTCGCCACGTGCAATGCAAGTGACGTCTTTGCCGGATAATGAAAGAAAGGCGGCGATGCTTCCGCCTACGCCGCCGGTACCTGCTATGAGGTATTTCAGATTACTGTTTGCCATTTGTTGTGTATGGTTTATTGAACGTAGTTTTCCTTTTCCATATAGTAAAGTCCTTCGCCCCGGTCACCGTTTTCCATGTCTTCCAGCTCTACTTTGAAGATACGGTAGGGAAGGTCTTTTCTGGGATGCTTGGGCATGTCTACTGTCAATAGATAGGCGTTGCCATATTCGTTGCTGTCGAAATATTCTTTTATTTCCTGCTTCATCAGCACGGGGACTTTCTCGCCGTCTATCCAGACGGTGACTTTCAGTTGCCCGGGGCGGGGAGCCATCTGGCATTCTCTGGCTTCTTTGTTTTGTTCTTGTTGCTCAATGTCACTCAGGTTTTCACCGTGTACCAATGACTCGGGCTTTGTTTCTTTCATCCATTGGTAGGTACGTGTCAAGCTCATGGGACGGACGTATATCTGATAAGTAGGCATGGCTCCGGGGATGCGGAAAGCACGCAGGCCATAAGCTTCCATACGATGATAACGTATGTCGAGTGTAGTGTCGCGGTCGGCGATGAAATCCCAGGCCCAGAACTCCAGGCGGTGTTCAGTCTCGGGCAGCCCGCTTTTCATGGCAATGTGCGCATAGGAGGGCAGATAAATAGAGGCTGCACTTTGATATTTCCCTTTGGGTATACGGGCCGTGTAATGCCCGTCTTTGTCGGTTATGGCTTCTATGATGTCATTGAACTGCGGGTTTTGCCACCAGACGCTGGCACTGTCTATCGGCTGTCCGTTGTAATCAGTCACCCGTCCGTGAATGGTTACTGAGTCTTGCTGTTGTGCATAAACGGCAGTACAGGACAATAAGAATAAAAGGAAGATAATCTGTTTCACAGTATTGTTATTGTATGGAGTTTATTAGAAAATGGCAATGTACAAAGAAAGTACATTGCCATCTGGAATGAATATCATTACACATTGAACCTGAAGTGCATGATGTCCCCATCCTGCACCACGTATTCCTTACCTTCCACACCCAACTTTCCGGCTTCGCGCACGGCTGTTTCGCTGCCATACTTGATATAATCCTCATACTTGATGACCTCTGCCCGGATAAACCCTTTCTCGAAATCCGTATGGATAACGCCGGCGCATTGCGGCGCTTTCCATCCCTTGCGATAGGTCCATGCCTTTACTTCCATCTCTCCGGCAGTGATGAAGGTTTCGAGGTTCAGCAGGCTGTAGATAGCTTTAATCAAACGGTTGCAGCCGCTCTCTTTCAGTCCCAGGTCTTCGAGGAACATCTGCTTTTCTTCGTATGTCTCCAGTTCGGCGATGTCGGCTTCGGTCTGGGCGGAGATGATGATGAGTTCCGCATCCTCGCCCTTAATGGCTTCGCGCACCTGCTCTACGTACTGGTTGCCGCTGGCGGCACTGACGTCATCCACGTTGCAGACGTAGAGCACAGGTTTGGTGGTGAGCAGGAACATCTGCTTGGCACATTGTTCCTCGTCGTCGTTCTGTGGGATGACGGTGCGGGCGCTTTGTCCTTGTTCCAGGGCATCCTTGTAGCGGAGCAGGAGTTCGTACTCTATCTTTGCCGCCTTGTCGCCACCCACTTTGGCAATCTTCTCTACACGCTTGATGCGGTTTTCCACCGTGTCGAGGTCCTTCAGTTGCAGCTCTGTGTCGATGATTTCCTTGTCGCGTACGGGGTTCACCGAGCCGTCCACGTGGACGATGTTGCCATTGTCGAAGCAGCGCAGCACGTGGATGATGGCGTCGCACTCGCGGATGTTGCCCAGGAACTGGTTGCCGAGTCCTTCACCTTTGCTGGCGCCCTTCACCAGTCCGGCAATGTCGACGATGTCGCACACGGCAGGTACGATACGCCCCGGGTGAACCAGCTCGGCGAGCTTCGTCAGTCGTTCGTCGGGTACGGACACTTGCCCCATTTGGGCGTCGATTGTACAGAACGGGAAGTTTGCCGCTTGTGCCTTTGCGCTGCTCAAGCAGTTGAAAAGAGTGGATTTTCCTACGTTGGGAAGGCCCACGATACCAGCTTTTAATGCCATAGTGTTATCTTGTTTTTTTAGTTATTGTTCAGTTAATTGGATGCAAAGATAGTGCAAACCGAATGCAGAATAAAATGAACTCGTTCATTTTTTATGCTGAGGTGCAGCCTATCTTCGCTTTTTTAAGCAAAGATAGTGCAAACCGGACAAACTTACTGAAAAATAGCTGATTTTTGCATACACCAACGAAGAAAGGAGGAGATGGGAGAGCCGCCGGAACGGTATTTAGAAATTCGTATTGAACGTGTTAATTTGCATTAAAAGCATGACGATGAAACGATAAATTGATAGTTTTGTCGCAATTATAATTTAAGTATCATTCTATAAATCAATGCGATTATGAAAAACAAAGTAAGAAAAATTCTGATGATTTTATCATGTCTCATCAGCTTGTCTTTTACATTATCTGCACAGAATCCTTATCTGCCGCTTTGGGAATTTATTCCTGATGGTGAGCCCTATGTGTTTGAGGATCCTGACTGTCCCGGCAAGTACCGTGTCTATATTTATGGTTCGCACGACAATCTCAAGTGGATGTATTGCGGACGTGACCAAGTGGTGTGGTCGGCACCCATAGAGGACCTGACCCGTTGGAGATATGACGGCGTGATATTTAAAGTCAATGAGTCGCCCGAGCTGTATAAACTGAATGCTGATGGAACCGACGACGTGCTTTTTGCCCCTGACGTGACAGTAACTACCGATACCGATGGTAAGAAAACTTATTACCTCTTTCCGAATAATCAAGGTAGTGGACGCAATTCCATGATTGCCAAAAGCGACCGTCCCGATGGTCCGTTTACAGTATGCAATTGGAACAAGGAACGTCCTCGCGAGACTTTCGGTTGTTTGGGATTCGACCCCGCAGTGTTTGTCGATGATGATGGACGTGTGTATGGTTATTGGGGATTTGGCATTTCGCATGGCGCGGAGTTGGACCCTGCTACCATGTGCACGGTAAAGCCGGGTACCGAAGTGGTGGAGAACATGATTTCAGGCTATCGGCAGGAAGGTATATTCCGCTTCTTTGAGGCATCCTCCATCCGCAAGATTGAGGATAAGTATGTGTTTATCTATAGCCGTACTACCGCTGAGGGTGAAGATGGCTTGCCGAACGCCAGCAACTATACGCTGGCATACGCTTATAGCGAGCATCCTCTGGGTCCCTGGACCTATGGCGGAACAATCATCGATGCCCGTGCGCGCGAGTATGATGAAAAAGGCAATGTGATAGCTTCGGCCATGCCCGGTGGAAATACGCATGGCAGTATCTGCAAGATAGGAGGGCAATGGTACGTGTTCTATCATCGCCAGATAGGTACTGATTGCTATGCACGCCAGGCTATGGTGTCGGCCATTGATGTAAAGGTGGAAAAAGGAAAAGGTGGGAAAGTCGTGATTTCGCGCGGGGAATTCAACTCTGAGGGTTTCCTTCTTGAAGGGCTCAATCCTATGCAGCGCATCTCGGCCGGGTTGGCTTGTTGGCACACCAATCCCGGAGGTATCAAAGAGGTCTATCCCCATTATGTCTACACGGGGTCTTACATCCGGCCTGTGTACCGGGATAATAATCCCTATGCCGGCGATAACAACCACAAAATCCCGTTCGCTCCGGTGGTGAATAATACAAGTGGGTCGATTGTAGGATATAAATACTTGAATATGAATGCCGTTCCGCGAGATAAGTCTTTGCAGATGCAGTTAAGGTTGAAGGCTGAAGATACCGACGGACGCATCCGCATCATGCTGGGTAGCCCTTGGACAACAAAAGGCGGTGTAGAGATAGGACTTGTGGATGTGAAGGCTGGCAGCACTTGCAGAGAGTTCTATGCTCCGCTCTCTATTCCGGCAAAGCTGCATAAGGGAAAGCAGCCGCTCTTCTTTGTCTTCGAATCAGAAACCGAAGGCCAGTCCATCTGTGAGTTTTATGATTTCCTCATGTTGGCACGCCCATAAGTCTTTATACTTATGGAGGCGGATACTTATCTTGTGAGACCTTCTAAATAGAGCTATTGTATTAGTTCACAGTACTGAACACTTTGTTACACCCCGTCGGAACAGATTGTTTCTCTTGTATGAAACGACTTGTTTCGACGGGATAAAACGATTTGTTCCGTTATAGGAAACACTTTGTTTCCTTATAGAGAACACTCTGTTCCATTATAGGAAACAAACCGTTTCCATAGTCGGAAATGAAATGGGGCATATGCTTCATTGATACCGCTATTACTTTTCCTCCTCGAATATTCGGTTGAAAACTTGCCGCAGCTGTCCTTCGTCTGCGATAATGGCTTGGAGCTTCTTCAGCTGTTCCGCATTCTTGCCCTCGGGAAACCAGAGCTTCAGATAACCGCCGGGTGCATATTTTGCCATGAGATGCTGATGGAACCGCTGGTAGTGCCACTCCTTGTCGGCGGCAGGATTCTGTTTCAATCCGTACTGCACGGTGCGGCGCAGGGTGATGTCCGGGTCGATGATACGGTCCGCTTCGGCAACAATCTTGCCGTAGATGCTACGAGGTTCGTGGTCTGTAGAGGCGCGGTGGTCTTCTACGGCTTCTTTCATGAGGAGGATTTCCGTGTCGGAGAACCATTGCCGCAGGGTAGAGTCCGCCATCAGTATCTCGCCGGAGACAAGGTGGTGGGTGGCGCGGTCGCGGCACAGTCCCGTGTCATGGTAGGCGGCAATGACGTATGCCAGGCGTTCGTCCGCTTCGGGATATTGCCGGGCGAGGGCAAGGCTTTCTTCGATGACGGTACGGACGTGTGAGAGGTTGTGTGCCTTGTCAAACTCCTTGTACCGGGGAATGATTGCTGTCTCGATGTAGGTAATGAGGGTCTCGGGTATCATGTGGCATTCCTTTTTAGGAGGCGAAGATATAATAAAAGAGCCGGAATGTGCGAATCATTCCGGCTCTTTTATGAAAGGTTTCGGTTATTGTTGTTAGGAATAAGATTTCTTACTTTAAGAGAGAGTTTGTCAATTACATGTTAGGGTTGTCCATGATTACTGTCATCTCGGGAACCAGTATGTATTCGCCTTTCTTGTTGTTCCATTTGTAGTATGTGGTAGTCATCGTCTTGCCTTGGTATGCATAGCGGATGCACATGTCCTTGCCCCATGTATTCTTGGTGCTGTTCCATTTCAGGGCTTCGCTTTCCGTCATGCGGTTCTGGTCGTCGTACTTATAATTGTACTTCATATAGTTGGCAAGCGTGTTTCCGTCCATCTTGTATACGGTCTCTGCCACCTTCATGCCATTTACTTCTTCCGAATTGTAAATGAGGTTGCTCTTATTGTCGGCTGAGGCATTTAATCCGCAAACTAAGAGAAGTGCTGAAACAATCACTGTTTTTAAAGATACTTTTGCTTTCATGGTTTTATGTCTTTTTTAGTTTAACTTTCTATTTTCTATCAATATGTCATTGATTTCGCTGCAAAGGTACGTATTAAATTGACATAAATATAAATATTGGATTAAATTTTATCAATATGTCAGTAGTGAGGGTTTCGGTATGCTTTCCTTTTGGCAAGATTGGTGAATAAAAAATATCCGGCAGTGAGGTCGCCGGATATTCTGATGAGCAAACTGTATTTGGAAAGGATTGCTTCTGTTGCTTTCTGATTGTAAGTTAAATAAAGTTATTGGGCTGTTTAGTGTGCCTGCAACCAGTTGTTTCCCCACCCACAATCGGCTTTCAGGGGTACGTACATGCGATATGCCTGCTCCATCTCTTCGATTACGATTTTCTGTACAAGCTCTTTTTCTGCCTCTGGAACGCTGAAATTTAGTTCGTCATGGACTTGTAAAATCATCTTTGCTTTCAGATTGTAAGCTTGGAAGCGCTGATAGATGTGTGCCATGGCTACTTTTATGATGTCGGCGGCACTTCCCTGGATGGGAGCGTTGATGGCATTCCGTTCGGCATAGCCCCGTACCACCCCGTTTCTTGAGTTGATGTCCGGCAGGAAGCGCTTGCGGTGGAAGATGGTTTCCACATAGCCGTTCTCGCGTGCCACCTGGATGCTTTTATCCATATACTCCTTCACTTGTGGGTAGGTTTCAAAGTAGCCGTCTATCAGCTCTTTGGCTTCCTGGCGGGAAACGCCCATGCGTTCGGCAAGCCCGAAGACGGAGATGCCGTAGATGATGCCGAAGTTTGCCGTTTTTGCCTTGCGGCGCATGTCGGCGGTTACGTCGTTTATATCTATCTTATATATCTTGGCAGCGGTGGCGGCGTGGATGTCGTGTCCGCTGAGGAAGGCGTCTATCATGTTCTTATCTTCGCTGAGGTGTGCCATGATGCGCAGCTCTATCTGCGAGTAGTCGGCAGAGAAGAACTCGCAGCCGGTGTCGGGGATGAACGCCTTGCGGATTTCCTTTCCGTCTTCGTCGCGGATGGGGATGTTCTGCAGGTTGGGATTGCTGGAGCTGAGGCGTCCGGTAGCGGTCACCGCCTGGTTGAAGGAGGTGTGTATGCGGCCCGTACGTGGGTTGATGAGCTGGGGCAGGGCATCTATATAGGTGCTCAGCAGTTTCTTCAGTCCGCGGTATTCCAGTATCTTCCCGATGATGTCGTGCTTGCTGCGGTAGCTTTGCAGCACCTCTTCGGAGGTGACGTATTGTCCGGTCTTGGTCTTTTTCGCTTTCTCCACGATTTTCAGCTTGTCGAACAGCACTTCGCCTACCTGCTTGGCGGAGCTGATATTGAATGTCTCGCCAGCCATCTCGTAGATTTCCTTCTCAATCTCCTGCAGACGGACGGTGAAGTGTTGGGACGATTGCTTCAAGGCTTCCGTGTCGAGCAGCACTCCGTTGCTCTCTATATTAACAAGTACGGGGACGAGCGGCATCTCTATTTCGTAGAACAGATGTTCGGCACCTTGCTCCTTCAGTTCCTTTTCCAGCACGTTTTTCAGTTTGAGGGTGACGTCCGCATCCTCGCAGGCATAACGGTAGACATCTTCGGGTGGAAGGTCGCGCATGTTCTTTTGGTTTTTGCCTCGCGCTCCAATTAGCTCATCGATGTGGATGGTCTGGTAGTGCAGGTAGATTTCCGCCAGATAGTCCATGTTGTGTCGCAGTTCGGGTTGAAGCACGTAGTGGGCAAGCATGGTGTCGAAAAGTTTGCCTTTCACCTGGACGCCGTAATTTTGGAGGATAATCATATCGTACTTGATATTTTGTCCCACCTTCATGGATTTCTCGTTTTCGAAGAGGGGACGGAACTCGTTTACAATTTTTAAGACTTCCTCTCGTTCGGCGGGAACGGGTACGTAGTATGCACGGTTTTCGGCATCACTGAAGCTCATTCCTACAAGTTCGGCGTCCATTGGCTCGGTTCCGGTAGTCTCGGTATCTATTGAGAGAATTTCGCTTGTAAGTAACTTTTGAATAATTTCTGCTCTTTTATCTTCTGTATCAATGAGTTGGTAGTCTATATCGAGCATTTCTAACCGCGTCAGGTTTGAATTTTCAGAAACGCCCGTCCCCTCGCCCGCAAAATTTGCAAACAAATCGCCTTGAATCGGGGCGCTGTTTTCGGGAGTGGAGGTTTGCGGCTGGGCAAACAGAGTCCCGGCAAAGAGGTCGGGTACCGGAGAGGTTGGAGTAGGGGAGGACGAATTGCCGCTTCCCTTTTTGAGTACCCGGTCGATGAGTGTGCGGAATTCCAACTCCTCGAAAATCTTGCGGAGTTCTTCTTCGTTCGGTTCTTCGCGGACGAGCGAATCCATGTCGAGCTGAATGGGAACATCTGTTTTGATGGTGGCAAGGAATTTGGAGAAGGTAATCATCTCGCGGTTGGTCTCCACTTTCGTTTTCAGTGCGCCTTTCAGCTGGTCGGTATGCTCCAGCAGATTTTCGATGCTGCCGAATTCGGCAATCAGTTTCTGTGCGGTTTTCTCGCCCACACCCGGACAGCCGGGGATGTTGTCGGAAGCATCACCCATCAGTCCCAGCATGTCGATGACCTGCTCGGTGGTCTGTATGTTGAACTTGGTTTTTACTTCTTCGGTACCCATCACTTCGAATCCGCCGGTGTGCTTGGGGCGGTACATGAAGACGCGGTCCGATACCAGTTGCCCGTAGTCCTTGTCGGGAGTCATCATATAGGTGGTGATGCCCTGCCGTCCGGCTTCGGTGGCGAGCGTGCCTATCACGTCGTCGGCTTCGTAGCCGGATACTTCGAGGATGGGAATGCGGTAGGCGCGGATGATGTCCTTTATAATAGGTACGGAAAGGCGGATGGCCTCGGGTGTCTCCTCGCGCTGTGCCTTGTATTGCTCGTAGGCCTCGTGGCGGAAGGTGGGGCCCGACGGGTCGAAGGCTACTCCTATGTGTGTGGGATTCTCTTTTTTGAGCACTTCTTCCAGGGTGTTTACAAAGCCCAGAATGGCCGAAGTGTTGAATCCTTTTGAATTGATTCTCGGGTTCTTGATGAACGCGTAATAGGCTCGATATATCAGTGCATAGGCATCGAGCAAAAACAGTTTATCGATTGAATTCATACATTTAATCCTTTTTTTCATGGTAAAAGTACAAAAAAATACCGTATTAACCGTTTTATTACTATTTTTGTAGGCAAATAGCGATGCATGGACAACTCATCATTGATAAAATCTCCGATTTCTGAGGAATTGGAGGACTTCAAGAAGCTTTTTGAAAGTACTCTCTCCAGTTCCAACCTTTTGCTGAACAGCGTAATTGCGCATATCCGGCAGAAGAACGGGAAGATGATGCGCCCCATTCTGGTGCTTCTGGCTGCGAAGCTTTTTGGCAAGGTATGTCCTGCAACCCTGCATGCTGCGGTTGCGTTGGAACTTCTTCATAATGCCAGCCTTGTGCACGATGATGTAGTGGACGAAAGTACTGAACGCCGTGGACAACTCTCCGTTAATGCCATTTTCAATAATAAAGTAGCCGTACTGGCAGGCGATTATCTGCTTGCAACAGCGTTGGTGCAAGTGGGCATGACCCGTAACCATGACATTATCGACATCGTCTCCTGCCTGGGGCAGGATTTGGCAGATGGTGAACTTCTGCAGCTTTCCAACGTCAGCAATCTCCATTTCTCCGAGGAAGTCTATTTCGACGTTATCCGCAAGAAGACGGCCGTGCTCTTTGCAGCTTGTACGAAGGCGGGCGCTCTCTCGGTGGGAGCCAGCGATGAAAAGGCGGAATCTGCGCGTCTGTTCGGTGAATATATCGGGCTTTGTTTTCAGATAAAGGATGATATTTTCGATTACTCCGAGAGCAAGGAAATAGGCAAACCTACCGGAAATGATATGGTGGAGGGGAAGTTGACTCTACCTGCGCTTCATGTGCTCAATACCGTGAAGGATAAAACAGCGGAAGAAATTGCCGTAAAGATAAAGAATGGGGAGGCAACGCCTGGCGAAATAGCCCATTTAATCGAATTTACCAAGCAGAATGGTGGTATAGAGTATGCTTCGCAAGTGATGTATGACTATAAGGAAAAGGCTCTTTCTTTGCTGGCTTCTTTGCCCGATACGGAGGTAAAAGCAGCGCTAGCCGGGTATCTGGATTATGTGGTAGAGCGGGAAAAATGACGGAACTGTTTCCGGTTGATAATATGAGAAAGCCTGATGGAACCCACTCCATCAGGCTTTATTTATAGGTAAATACAGCTTTCTCTTAGAAGAATTTCATTTCCTCGCCCTTGATTTCCGAAAGCAGCAGGTTGGCAAGACGACTGGTTCCCAAGCGGAACAGTTCGTTGTTCAGCCATTCTTCGCCGAGCACTTCCTTGACGATGGTGTAATAAATCAGTGCATCGTTCACGCAGTTGATTCCTCCTGCGGGCTTAAAGCCTACCTTGATACCCGTCAGCTCGTGATATTCCTTGATGGCCTGGCACATAACCAGAGCGGCCTCCGGTGTGGCGGCAGGCTGTTGCTTGCCGGTGGAAGTCTTGATGAAATCGGCACCCGAATATATGGAAAGGATGGATGCTTTTTTGATGTTCGAAGCCGTCTTCAAGGCTCCGGTTTCGAGGATTACCTTCATGTGGTGCTCTTTGCAGGTTGCTTTGAGTTCTTGTATCTCCTCGCACATGCCTTCATAGTCTCCCGCCAGGAACTTGCCCACCGAAATAACGATGTCTATTTCATCGGCGCCTTCCATCAGTGCCATGGCAGTTTCTGCCACTTTCACTTCAATGAAAGTCTGGGAGGAGGGGAAACCTGCTGATACACAAGCTATTTTTACATCTTCCACTTCCAGCGTGTCTTTTACGACTTCTGCAAAATTGGGGTATACACAGATGGCTGCCACATTCTTCAGGTCGGGGAACTCTTCGTCGAATTTATTCACTTTCTGGGTGAATTTCATGAC
>OJNY01001479.1_pt1 | contig 14579 bp, 13 predicted proteins | sample 1597931 | NCBI WGS metagenome assembly OJNY01 (sample SAMN01915209, study PRJEB22387) | human gut metagenome | isolation source: stool | host: Homo sapiens | place: USA
CCGAAGCCGCCGCGGGGCGGGGGAGGAGGCGGTGGCGGACGGCGCGGACGTCGGGACGCACGGCCCATATTGTACCAGAACAGGTTATTGCCTACACTGCCGCCGTATCCGCCGCCACGCGGGGGGCGCGGGCCGCGGGGGCGCAGCGACACCGTGATAATCCAGATAACAAGAATCACGGCAATGATTATGAGAATCCAGCCCATAATGCTTCCGCCGCCGCCTTCGGATGTGTTTGCACTGTAGCCGCTGTCCAGCGTTACACCGTAGATGCTGCACAGCCGGTTGGCCAGTGCCTCCACGGTTTTCTGCGTGCCTGTGTCATAATCACCTGTGACCCAGTACGGTTCCATATACTCATCCAGCAGCGAGCCCAGCGTGCTGATGCTCAGCCGGCTTTCCAGCCCGGAGCCGCGCATAATGTAGTAGTCGCCGCCGTCTGCCTCATAGGGGGCCAGCAACAACAATACTCCGTTGTCCTGGTCGGCAGAGCCGAGCCCCCAGTCATTAAAGACGTTGTAGGCAAAGCCCTCCATCGTTGTGTTGCCCAGCAGTTCTTCGACCGTGTAGACACCAATCTGCGCACCGCAGGCGTCCGACAGTTTAGCCGAGACATCGTTGACATATTGTTCCGTTGTGGAGGAAAGAATTTCCGCGTGGTCAGCCACCGCGTTGGAGGTATCCACATCGACCACCGGCGCAGCCAGTGTCGGCAGCGCTGTCAGCACAAGGGCCGCCAGCACCGCACCGGCTGCCGCCGCGCGTTTGGCAAATGTTTTCAGTTTCATAGCTTTTCCTTATTGTTGTGGCTTATTGGGCCGCAAAGCGTTCCGGCGTCTGTGCACCCCACAGCCCGGCAAGCAGGCTGGCGGGGAACTGCGAAACCGTCTTTTCGTAGTCATCCACCGAGAGATTATACTCCGCCGCGGCGCGTTCAATCGTGGCCTGCGCCGAAACAAAGGCATTGTACTGGTCATCCAGCGTGCGCTGGGTGGTGCTGTCCACCTTGTTGTTCAGGGCGGCGTAGAGCGAATCCACCGCGTTGTACAGCTGGCGGTTGGCCTGATACTGGCTGGCGGGGGTGGCATCTGCCGCGTTCCACGCGGTCAGCGCGTCCTGCGCCGTCTGCAGCGCCCCGGCCGGGGCGCTGTCCACGTAACCGGCCTGCTTGATGAGGTTGGCCGCGGCGTCCGCCTGCGTTTCAAAATCGCCCTGTATGCTGTGGCCGTACTTATCGGCTGCGGTGTACACCCTTGCGGTATCCTTGTACACGCCCTTCAGCTTGGCCCCGCCGATGCCGAACACCGACACCAGTGCCAGCGCAACCAGCACAAGGGAGGCCGTACTGCGCTTTTTGGCGGGGGCGGGCAGCTTGGTTTCCACCTCTCCCAGCACCTCAAGCTGCGGGCCGTGGATGGCAAAGGTCTCCTGTTGTTCGAGCTGCATAGCCGTTTACCCGTTGATTTCCAGCATCTTCTGGCGCAGCTCGCCCTCGATGCGGCCCAGCTCCTGCTCGGCGTTGGCGCGCTTGACCTTGCCGTCGGCGCGGATTTTGTTCAGCTCGTCCAGCGTCTCGATGAGTTGCTTGTTCGTCTGCTGCAGCGTCTCGATGTCCACAATACCGCGCTCGGACTCCTTGGCAATCTCAATGGTGCCCTGCTTGAGCGTAGCAGCGTTCTTTTTCAGCAGCTCATTCGTGGCATCGGTCACAGCGCGCTCGGCCTGCATGGCCTGCTGGCTGTGGGCAATGCCGAGGGCCAGCACCATCTGGTTCTTCCACAAAGGGATGGTATTCACGATGGTGGTCTGGATTTTTTCCGCCATCATCGTGTCATTGGACTGAATCAGACGAATCTGCGGCCCCATCTGGATGGAGACGTTGCGGGTCAGCTCCAGATCGTAGAGCTTTTTCTCAAAGCGGTCGCACAAATCGGCAAGGTCGCGGGCGGCCTGCGCATCCTCGGGCAGCTGGGTGCGCTGGGCTTTCTCCTGCGCAGCCTTCAGGTCATTGGCACGGACCTCGGCCAGCTTTTTCTTGCCCGCCAGGATGTACATCGTCAGTTCCTTGAAGTAGACAAGGTTCAGCTCGTACATCTTATCCAGCATCGTGATGTCCTTCATCAGGGTGACCTGATGATCCTCCAGCTGGGCCTTGATGCGCTCGACGTTCTTGTCGGCGCTGTCATAGCGGGTTTTCATCTGCTCAATGTTGTTGCTGGCCTTTTTAAAGAAGCCGAAGATTCCCTTGGGCTGCTCAGCACCGGCGTCAAAGCCCTGCAGCTCAGAAATCAGGCCGGTAATCAGCTCGCCGGTCTCGCCCATATCCTTGGTCTTGACGCGGGAGAGTGCCGTCTCGGAGAAGTCGCTCAGCTTTTTCTGGCTGGCGGCGCCGTACTGCAGCACCATCTGGGAGTTGGTGATGTCGATTTTCTCGGCAAAGTCATTGACCATCTTCTGCTCCTCGGGGGAGAGAGGGGTGTCCTCGACCTGCACAGGGGTTGCCTTCTTGCTTTCCTCAATGACCTTTTCGTCGGCCACGGGGTCCAGCGTCAGGGTGGGGGCAGCAGGCGCTGCGTCCAGCGTCAGGGAAGGGGCGGCGGGTACGTTCAGATTCAGCTCGTTGTTCAGGTCAGCCATAATACATTTCCTTTCTTATTTTGCAAGGTTCTGGCTTTTCAGAATACTGTCCAGCACCTCAATATCGGTGGAAATATCCATTGCCTCGGCGCTGTACAGCGCGTCCAGCTGGTTTTCAAAGGCGGCGGCCGTGGTCTCGGCGTTGCGGCGCAGCTCGGCTTCAATCTGTGCGGCGTTCTCGCCCCGCACGCCGTTCTGCTCCAACGCGGCGTAGGTGCCCATCAGCTTGACAACCTCCGGCAGGTAGTAGCGGGCAAAACGGTCGATGCTGCGCGCCTTATCGGGGGTTTTCTCCACCACGGCGGCAATGCTGCGGCCCGCCTTTTCCATGCGGTCCATTGCGGCGGAGAGCTGCGGGTCGGGGATGGTCTCGTTCAGCTTGTGCAGTGCATCCAGATTGGCGGCAATGCCGGTCAGCATCGTGTCCACATCCTCACTGCCGGTGGCGTAGGCAACCGGCACCCGCACCACGCGGGTGGGGCAGAGCTTTGTGCCTGCAAAGTAGACTGCCACGCTGACCACAGCGGTCAGCACCAGCCCACCCAGCGTGTAGATGGGCACCAGCAGCGCCATAATGGGCCACGCCAGCGCCGCCATATATACCGGCAGCACCGGGCGTTTGGTTTTCTCCTGCCATTTACTCATTGCAGGCACCTCCTTATAAGGTATGCAGCTTTATTATAGAACAAAATCCGTTCACTTGCAACTGCTTCCCCGCAAAATTGGTGTCAAAAATGGTGCCAGCGCCGCGCCCCACGCCTCCTCCAGCCGGGCGAGGGACCACGCGGCGTTGGCAGGGCTGGTACTTGGCAGCACCGCAGCGGGCAGATGGGTCAGCGGCTCGGCATATTTTGCGTAGATACGTCCGGATGCCGCGCCGTTGCAGAACACCGCCTGCACGCCCAGCTGCCGTATGAGCGCTGCCACATCGTTGGGCACAGCGTTGCGGATGGACGCGTCCGATGCGCCGCGGATATCGCAGGCGCCGATAGTGTCCCACACAGCCAGACCGTGGCGCAGGATGATGGCTTTTTTCGCCTCAATGTCCGCCCAGTCGGGCACAGGCTCCCCGGTCACGGCGGCTATCATCGGCCAGAAGCGGTTCTGCTTGTGGCCGTAGAAAAAGCCCTGCTCGCGGCTTTTGGGGCTGGGAAAGCTGCCCAGAATCAGCGCCTTGGCCTGCGCCCCATGCAGCGGCGGCAGACCGGGGCCGACATGGGTGTACTCTGCCATTTAAAACGCCTCCGGCCATAGCTCACGGCAGAGCTCGGCAATGCCGTGGGGCTCGGCGTCAGGGCCGATACGGTCGGCCGCCGCCTTGGCGGCTACACTGCCGCTGCCCATTGCAATGCCCAGCCCGGCGGCCTTCAGCATGGCCGCATCGTTGTCACCATCGCCCACGGCCACGCACTCCGCCGGTTCAAGGCCCGCAAGCCCGGCCAGCTCCAGCAGGCCGGTGCCCTTGTCCACGCCCTTTTGCAGAATATCGCAGCCGTCACTGCCCGGGTAGGAAAAGAGGAAATTCAACCCGAGATAGCCGTATTTTTCTTGAAACTTGTCTGCCATTTCCTGATTCAGGAAACCGAACGCGCCGAAGGGCATCTCCTCCAGATGCTTGTCCTGATCCTCGCCGTCCACGATGTTCAGCGCCAGATTTTTCTCCCGCTCGCGGCGGGCAAACTCCTCATAGCCGATGTAGGCATAGTTGGCATCGTGGTAGGTAAAGCGCAGCGGCAGGTCGTAATCCTCAAAAAAGTCCACCAGCGCGTACATTTCCTCGCTTGTCAGCCGATGCAGGGCCAGGTCGCTGCCCTTGTAATCCACCAGCTGGGCACCGCCCGCGCAGACCCAGTAATCAGGCCGGATGCTGCGCAGCAGCCCCTTGCCCACGCCAATGCGCCCGCGACCCGTGGCAATAGCAATTTTGACCCCCGCCTTCTGCACCGCGCAGACGGCCTCGGCGTTTTCCTTTGGCACGCGCTCACAGCTGCCGGGGCGCAGAGTGCCGTCTATATCCAATAAAAGAAGCTTATATTTCATAGGACCGACCTCGTTTCGTTTTGTTCTGTTCTTTTCATTATACCAAAGTCTAACCCTCTCCCGCAAGGCATATTCTGCCTTGGGGTGATGTTTGTGCAGCTGGATTTTTCGCGTTCCCGCCCGCGGCGCTGGCGGCGGCTTCTGCCGCTGGCGCTGGCCGCCTTGCTGCTGGCGCTGCCGCGCCTTGCGGCGCTTGTGCCTGCCGCAGTGGCCCTTGCCGACCGCGCCATTGGGGCGCACTATACCGCACGGCTGGACACGCTTCAGCAGGAAAATTTTGCCCTGCACCGGCGTCTTGCCGAATCAGCCGATGCTCTTGCCGAGAACCGCGCCCTGCGCCAGCTGGTAAACAGCGGGCGGACAGTCTCCGGGGCTGTTCCGGCGCGGGTCACAACGCGGCGGACAGACGGCTTCACGCTGGCATGCCCGGGTGCGGCCACCGGGCAGAGCGTGCTGGACGCAGGCGGGCGGTACGCGGGCAGCGTGACCGCCGTGGAGGGCGATTGCTGCACCGTCACCTTTGCCGCCACCGCCGGGCTGTGCGGTGCGTATGCCGGGCTGGTCACGCCGGGGCAGTGGGTGCTGACCGGCCTGCCCGCCGACTGTGCACTGGCGGCAGGGGACATCGTGACCACCCCGGGCGGGGACTGGCTGGGCACACTGACCAGGACACCCGCTACAGATGCCGATGGCCTGACCGCCCGCACCACCCTGACCGACACAGCAAATTTGTGGGATACCGTATATTTTGTGAAAAAGTAATTGCTTTTTTGTCGGATTCCGGGTACAATAGCCTGTAGACAGCGTTATTTCGAGGTGATTTCATGGCCAACCGCAAAAACTCTCCCCGCCGCCGCGTCCGCGTGGCCGTACTGGCGGTGCTGTGCGGCGCTGTTTTCGCGGCGTTCTTTGCGCGGCTGGCATGGATGCAGTTCGTCCGCGCCGACTACTACGCGGACAAAGCGGCGCAGGCAAGCTCGGCCAGCTATACCGCCGTCCAGCACGCAGCGCGGGGTGCCATCACCGATGCCAACGGCGTTGTGCTGGCCCGCGACACCACCGTCTATGACCTTTATCTGCGCATCCCGGCCCCGCCGGGCACAGCACTGCGCAAGACCGTAACCACCATACAGGACCTGACAGGCAGCAAGGATGTGGAAACACAGCTTGCTGCCTTTTGTTCTGCCGCCTCGGCGGGGGAGCTGCTGGTGGCCCGCAGCGTGGACAGCGCCCTGCTGACCGGGCTCTACCGTGCCGGGCTGGTGCAGAACGGCGCGGTGCGGCTGGCGGCGCGGGGTGTGCGCAGCTGGCCGGACGGCACCCTGCTGCCCCACGCGCTGGGCTTCACCGGCCCTCTCACCGCAGAGCAGTGGCCCGCCGCCCGGCAGCGCGGCCTGCCGATGGATGCTGTCATCGGCCAAAGCGGGCTGGAAGCCGCCTATGATGACTGGCTGCGCGGCACGGATGGGCGGGTGCTTATCAACACCGGGCTGGATGGCACTGTGCGCCGCACCGTGCAGCAGCGGCAAGCACAGCCTGGCGCCACGCTGGTGCTGACAGTGGACAGCCGCCTGCAAAAATCGCTGCAGGACGCACTTTTATCACAGATTCACACCCTGCAGGCCACCAAGGCCGCCGGGGCCGGGCGGGAGTGCTGCGCCGGGGCCGCCGTTGTGGTGGATGTGCGCACCGGCGGAATTCTGGCCGCGGCCAGCGTGCCCGGGTTTGATTTGAACCGCTACCGCACCGACTATGCGGCGCTCTGCGCAGATGCAGCCGCGCCGCTGCTCGACCGGGTCAGCCAGGGGCTGTACGCGCCCGGGTCGGCCTTCAAGCCCGCTGTGGCCGCCGCGGCACTGACCGCCGGTATCGACCCCGCCGCCACCGTGGTCTGTACCGGGCGGTACGGCTTTTACAGCGGCTACCAGCCGGGCTGCCTGCAATACGGCCACGGCGGGCCGGTGGATCTGCGCACCGCGCTTGAGTACAGCTGCAACATCTTTTTCTATGATGTGGGGCGGCGGCTCGGGGTGGACACTTTTTCCGCTATGGCCCAGCAGCTCGGTCTGGCCGCGCCCACCGGCGCGGAGACCGCGGAGGCGCAGGGTCGGCTGACATGGTCAGCCGATGAAAACTATCAGGCGGGCCTTACGCTGATGGCCGCCATCGGGCAGGGGAATACCGCCGTAACGCCCCTGCAGCTGGCCGCCTATGCCGCCGCGCTGGCAAACAATGGGCAGCGGCCCGCCCTGCACTATGCCGACCACGCGGTAAACGCCGCCACCGGGGCGGTTGTCTGGCAGTATACGCCGCACTTCACAGAGATTCCGGGCGGAGAGAGCGTCTTTGGCCCCATCCGCGACGGTATGGTGCGGATGGCCCGGACCACCCGCGTCCTGCGGGAGGCCCCTGTGGTATGCGCGGCCAAAACCGGCAGCCCGCAGCTAGCCGACACCCTGCCCGGCGGCGGGCATTACGTCAACTCGGTGCTCATCGGGTATGCCCCCGCCGACGCCCCGCAGATTGCCGCCGCGGTTGTGCTGGAATATGGCGGCGGCGGTGCCAACGCCGCGCCCATCCTGCGGGCAGTGCTGGACGCGGTGTTCTGAAACAGAAACGTTTCCACGCCTTCAGATCCGCCGGGCCAAACTTTGTGCATTTTGTCCACATCTGTGCATCAAAAAGTCTACGTTATCGTGATTTTCTTCAAAAAGAGAATGTCATATTTTGACAAAAAGCCAGTTGCAGTTCAGCCTGAAGTGTGTTAAAATATATCCGAGATAGCGTATCACAACTGCGGAAGGGGAGCCGACATGAACGCACAGTGTATCATGGTCTGCTCCGGCAAGGGCGGCACCGGCAAAAGTACGGTTTCGGTGCTGCTGGGCGCCTGTCTGGCACGCCTGGGCCGCAAGGTTCTGCTGGTGGAGCTGGATTCCGGGCTGCGCAGTGTGGATATTATCGCAGGTGTCTATGGCCGCACCGTGTACGATATTGAGGATGTCCTCTGCGGCCGGTGCGAGGGTGCCAAGGCCGTTGTGCCCAGCCCGCTTTACCCGGGCCTTTCGGTCATCAGCGCCCCCTATGAGGGCGGTGCGGTGGAGGCAGCGCCTCTGGGGCGGTTACTTGTCGCCATGCGCCCCTATTTTGATTATGTGATTCTGGACACCGCCGCCGGGATGGGCGCGCCGTTTACAGCGGCTGCCACCGTGGCGGACAAAGCCTTGCTGGTGCTGACGCCCGACCCGGTGGCCCTGCGGGACGGCAAGATTGTGGCAGACCGCCTGCTGGCAGGCAGCCGCCCGCAAAGCGCCGTGCGTCTGGTTATGAACCGCGTCCGGCGGGAGAGCTTTGGCAAAAACGCCGCCGTGGCGGATTTGGACGAGTGCATTGACACCGTGGGTGCGCAGCTGCTGGCGGTCATTCCCGAAAGCCGTGTGCTGCAGCTGGCCGGTGCCAACGGCACCGTACCGCCCGCCGGGGATCCTGCCGTAACGGCCGGGCAGGCGATGGCCAAGCGGCTGTGCGGGCAGCGTGTCCCGCTGACTTTTTGATTTGTAATTCTGCTGCGAAGGATGGTGGCATTTATAATGACGATTGCATTGATAGCCCATGACTCCAAAAAGGAGCTGATGGTGCAGTTTTGTATGGCCTACCGCCATATTCTGGAGCAGCACCGTCTGCTTGCAACCGGCACGACCGGCCGTCTGGTGGAGGAAAACGCCGGGCTGAAGGTCACAAAATTCCTGCCCGGCGGCCACGGCGGCGCAGAGCAGATTGTGGCGCGCATCGCCTGTGAGGAAGTGGATATGCTGCTTTTCTTCCGCGACCCCATCAGCGCCAAGCCCAGCGAGCCGAACGAAATGAATCTGCTGCGCATCTGCGATGTGCACAACGTGCCGGTTGCCACCAACATTGCCACCGCCGAGGTCCTGATTCACGGCCTCGAGCACGGCGACCTCGATTGGCGCACCATCATCAACCCGCAGCGGTAACGGTTGACATTTCCGCCCGGGTGCACTATACTAACAATAGAAAAGGCGCTGCGACAAGCGGTTAGCCCTTTTGTGGTTTAGGTTATACTAATAACCGTCACCTGCCGGGGTGGCGGTTATTGCTTTTTACTACTAAACTCAGCGTAACGGTCTTGTGACCGATATGGAAAGTCAATGTAAAACGCATTGCCTCACCCCCTTTCGGGAAGTGTGGCTAACCGCCTGCCGTTGTTTGCAGCGCCTTGCCGCCATAAGGCAGCATATCCAATATATGCATATTTCGACACATCGTGCAAGTTATGTTTTGCGCGATGTGTCTTTTTTATTTAAAATAGTAATTTCTGTGTAGTCAGGGCTTTTGCGTTATTGCGGCCAATCCGGGCTTTGGGTGGTGGTCTGGTCGGGGTGCATCCAGAGGACGGCATAGTGATTCTGCGCGGCCAGTGCCTGCCCGGTCTGCTCCGGCAGGCAGAACAGCCCGGTGGAGAGGGCATCGGCCAGACCGCCGGTGTTGGCATGGGCCAGCACAGCCACGCTGCTGGCGTAGCGGGCGGGCCAGCCGGTTGTCAGGTCAATCAGGTGCGCGTACCGCACGCCGTTATACTCAAAATAGCGCTGGTAGTCGCCGCTGATGACAAGGCTGTCACCATCGGCCAGTTCCACCGCCTGCAAATAAGCCGGGTCATCGCCCCATGGGTTTTCCACACCCGCGGTCCACGCCTGCTTGCCGGGCTTTGTACCGATAGCGCGGACATTGCCGCCGATGTTCAGCAGCGCGCTGGTCAGCCCGCGGGCCTGCGCGGCCTGCGCGGTCTGCTCCACGGCGTAGCCCTTGCCCACCGCGCCCACATCCAGCGTCATGGCCGGGTCTGCAAAATAGACGGTCTGGGTGGCATCGTCCAGCACCAGATTTTCTATGTCAATGTGCGCCAGCGCCGCAGCAATGGCGTCTGCATCGGGCGGGGCAGGGGAGTCGCTCTCGCGGGCATCGTGCCACAGCCGCAGCACCGCGCCCGCGGCAATGTTCGTGGCACCGTCCGTGGCCGGGTAGGCAGTGTCCTTGCACCAGCGCAAAAACGCGTACAGTTCCGCGTCAACCTGTACCGGCGCGGTGGCCGCACCGGCGTTCACATCATACAGGTTCACAACACCGTCATAATGATTATAAATATCAAACAGTTCGTTATAGCGTGACAAATCCTCCCGCATGGCGGTGGCCTGCGCGTTCCAGTCAGCCTCGCTGGCGGCGTAGCCCTGCACCATTGCCACGGTGTCAAACAGGTCAAACCAAGTGGCACTGTACAATTTTTGCTGCTTTTGGCAGGCAGTCAAGGGCAGGCAAAGCAGCACGGCCAGCAGCAGGGCGGCGGCGCGGCGCTTCACGCCTTATCCCCCTGCACGGTTTCGTGCTCGGTGTTCAGCTCCAGCAGCAGCTGGGCCAGCGTCCAGCCCTTGCTGGTGGGCGTGACCATACTGCGCACCGGGATGGACGCCCCGCCCGCCCTTATCATATCCACAAAGCCGCCCAGCTCGCCGGTATCGTGGCGCAGGCCACTGATGATGATAGCCGGGCGGTCAGGCACGGCTATCAATGGGGCGAACGCCGGGGCGGGGCGGCCCGCGCAGAGCTCGCCGACAATGCCGCCCAAATCGCCATCGGCCACCGGACGCAGCTTCACATCATACTGTCTGGCCGCACGCGCAATGGCGGCGTAGTTGGGGTAGCTTTCGTCAATGCGCCACAGCAGGGCGCACCGGGGTTCACGGATGATTCTGGCTTTCATGATAGATTTCTACCTCGCAGGGGGCGGGTATGCCCGGCCCTCAACATAACGGGAACAGGTCATTTGCCCTGCCACTTTAAAAAGGCATCGCCCAGAATGAAAGGCGATGCCTTGATGGTAAATTACAGGTCGGGGTGGTACTCCTTGCAGGTGCACTTCTTCCACTTCAGACCGCTGCCGCAGGGGCAGGGGTCATTGCGGCCAATCTTGGTCACGCGGACAGGGGCAGCGCCCTTGGCACCAGCCTCGCTGGGGGCACCCTCGCCGGTGGGCTTGGCAATCTGCTCACGCTTGGGCTCGGCGTTCTGCTGGCGGATTTCAATGGTCAGCAGCATATGGACGGCGTCCTCGCGGATGGAGGCAATCATCTCATCGAACATGGCAAAGCCTTCGATGCGGTACTCCACCACAGGGTCATGCTGGCCGTAGCCGCGCAGGCCCATGCCCTGCTTGAGCTGGTCCATATTGTCAATGTGCTCCATCCACTTGGAGTCCACATTGCGCAGCAGGCAGATGCGCTCCAGCTCGCGCATCGTCTTGGCACCGTAGCGCTTTTCCTTTGCGGTCAGGATATCCATGCCGCGCTTGTACAGCTCATCGGCAATGCCCTCCCGGGTCAGGTCGCTCAGCTGCTCGGTGGTGTAATTGAAGTCCGTGGGCAGGCACAGCCAGTTCATAAAGTGGCGGCGCAGGCCCGCAAAATCCCAATCGTCGGCGCTGTCGCCGTTCAGGTAGTTGGTGCAGGCATCGTCGATGGACTGGCGCATCATCTCATGCAGCTTGTCGGAGATATCCTCGCCGTCCAGAACCATCTGGCGCTGCTTGTAGATAATCTCGCGCTGCTGGTTCATGACATCGTCGTACTGCAGCACCTGTTTACGGATAGCAAAGTTCGATGCCTCGAGCTTTTTCTGGGCGCTCTCGATGGTGTTGGTGATGAGCTTGTTCTCGATGGGCACATCCTCGTCCAGGCCCAGAGAGTCCATCAGACCCTGCACGCGCTCACCGCCGAAGATGCGCATCAAATCATCTTCCAGACTCAGGAAGAAGCGGGAGGCGCCGGGGTCACCCTGACGGCCTGCACGGCCGCGCAGCTGGTTGTCGATACGGCGGCTCTCGTGGCGCTCGGTGCCGATGATGAACAGGCCGCCCGCATTGCGGACCACCTCTGCCTCGCGCTTGACCTCGGGGGTGAACTCCTCGCACAGTTCCTCAAAGCGCTTGCGGGCGTGCAGGATTTCGGCGTCCTCGGTCTCGGCGTGGCCGTCGCACTCGGTCATCAGCATTTCCAGCTTGGCGTCAATACCGGCCTCCGGCGGGGTGGGCAGCTCGGTGCCCGCCGCCTTGGCGCGGGCCTTGGCGTGCTCATACTCGTCCTTCAGCTCGGCCAGGTTGGCGGTCAGCTCCTTGGACAGCTCCTTCTTCAAGGCCGCCTTAGCCATATAGGTCACGTTGCCACCCAGCATAATATCGGTGCCGCGGCCTGCCATATTGGTGGCGATGGTAACCGCGCCCTGCTTGCCGGCCTGCGCAACGATTTCCGCCTCACGCTCATGCTGCTTTGCGTTCAGAACGTTGTGCTCGATGCCCTTCTTCTTCAGCAGCTTGGACAGTGCCTCGCTCTTTTCTACGCTGACCGTGCCGACCAGAACCGGCTGGCCCTTGGCGTGGCACTCGGCCACCTGCTCAATCACGGCGTTGTACTTGCCGTTCACGGTCTTGTACACGCTGTCGGGCAGGTCCTGACGGGCGCGGGGCTTGTTGGTTGGGATGCTGACGATGTTCAAGCCGTAAATCTCGCTGAACTCGTCCGCCTCGGTGGAAGCTGTGCCGGTCATACCGGACAGCTTTTTATACATACGGAAGTAGTTCTGGAAGGTAACCGTGGCCAGCGTCTTGCTCTCGGCGGCAACGGCGACGCCCTCCTTCGCCTCAATGGCCTGATGCAGGCCGTCATTGAAGCGGCGGCCGTACATCAGACGGCCGGTGAACTCATCAACGATGATGACCTCGCCGTCCTTGACGATGTAGTCGGTGTCGCGGTGCATAACGCCGCGGGCCTTGATGGCACCGTCAATGTAATGGCGCAGGGACATATTATCAGCATCGGCCAGGTTCTCCACATGGAAGAACGCCTCGGCCTTCTTGACGCCGGACTCAGTCAGGGTAGCGGTCTTGCGCTTTTCGTCCACAACGTAATCACCGTCGACCTGTTCCTCGGCCTCGACCTTATCATCCAGCTCGACAATCACGCTCTTTTTCAGCGTCTTGGCAAAATCATCCGCGCGCTTGTACATCACGCTGGAATCCTCGCCCTTGCCGCTGATAATCAGCGGGGTACGGGCCTCATCAATCAGGATGGAGTCCACCTCGTCCACGATGGCAAAGGCGTGGCCGCGCTGCACCATATTGGCCTTGTAGACCACCATGTTGTCGCGCAGATAGTCAAAGCCGAACTCGTTGTTCGTGCCGTAGGTGACATCGGCCTCATAGGCCTTCTTGCGGTCACCGGCCTCCACGCCGTGGACGACCAGACCGACCGTCAGCCCCAGGAAGCGGTAGACCTTGCCCATCCACTCGGAGTCGCGGCGGGCCAGATAATCGTTGACGGTGACAACGTGCACACCCTCGCCGGTCAGGGCGTTCAGGTAGGTGGGCATCGTGGCCACCAGCGTCTTGCCTTCACCGGTCTGCATCTCAGCAATGCAGGCGCGGTGCAGCACAATGCCGCCGATAATCTGCACCGGGTAGGGCTTCATGCCCAGCACACGCCAGTCGGCCTCGCGGCAGACGGCAAAGGCCTCGGGCAGCAGGTCATCCAGCGTCTCGCCCTTGGCAAGGCGCTCCTTGAACTCGGTGGTCTTGGCCTGCAGCTGCTCATCCGTCAGCTTGCTCATCTCCGGCTCAAGGGCAAGGACCTTGTCCTTAATCGGGTTGATGCGCTTGAGCTCCTTGTCGGAGAAGGAGCCAAACAGTTTTTCAAAAAAAGACATAACAGTTCCCCTGTATTTTCCGCCGCAGTTTGTAGAGGTGCGGCTATATAGTTTTACACATGATACTATAATACACCCGCACAGGGGTTTGTGTCAAACCTGCGCGGGTGTATTTCATAATATATTTAGTTTTTTTTGCTTTGCGGGCAGGCTGAGCAGCACCAACATCAGGAAAATGCAGCCAAAGCCCAGCGCATCCCAGCGGGTGAAGGGCGAGCCCAGCACCCGCGTGCTGAGAAGCGCGGCCGTAACAGGCTCGGCAAAGCTGTACAGGCTTGCCCTCTGCGGGCCGATCAGCGGCACGCCCGACATATACAGGCTGAACGCCAGCACGTTGCCCAGCACTACCACGGTAAAAATGCCGAAAATGCCCATCGGGGTAGGGACATAGTGCATCGACCACGGGCGGAAAATCAGCGCAAACATCGCGCCGCCCATCAAGAACGCCCAGCCCTGCAGCATCGGGGTGGGGTACTGCTCCTGCAGCTTCTTCGGCCAGATGGTGTAGATAGCCACACAGCAGGCGCTGACTATGCCGGAGACAAGCGCCGCCGGGCTGATGGCAAGGCCGGTCAGGCTGCCGTGGGTGGTGATGAGGAAAACACCCACCAGCGCCAGCAGGATGGAGCAGACTTCAAACACCCGCGGCCCGCGCTTTTGCTGGATGCAGACCACCAGCAGGATAATAACAGGGGAGAGGTCCTGCAGAATTGTGCCCATCCCCGCTGAGGAGAGCTGTATCGTCAAAAAGTAGGTGAACTGGCAGCAGCTGACACCCGCCAGACCATAGACCAGCAGGTCAATGACATTGCGCGGATTCTTTTTGAAATTCCACGGGGCAAAGAGCGTTTTGCGGTCCCTGACAAAAAAGAAGCCACACAGAATCAGCCCTGCCAGAAACAGCCGGATGGGCACCAGCCATGTGGAGTCCATTCCTTCATGGGTGAACAGGTACTGCCCCATGCAGCCCGAAACGCCCCAGCACGCCGCACCGCCCATCGTCAGGCAAGCGCCTTTTACTCTGTCAGACATTTTTGTTGCTTTCCTCCAGAATCAGCCTTGCGGCCCCGCGCAGATTCTCAACCACCGGCGCGCCGGTCCCGCGCAGCTTTTCCGGCGGCTGGTGCCCG
>OJNY01001487.1_pt1 | contig 14441 bp, 13 predicted proteins | sample 1597931 | NCBI WGS metagenome assembly OJNY01 (sample SAMN01915209, study PRJEB22387) | human gut metagenome | isolation source: stool | host: Homo sapiens | place: USA
GTTCTGGAAAGACTTTTACGATGGCAAATGTGATTCAGCAATTACAGAAGCCGACGCTTGTCATCGCTCATAATAAGACGTTAGCAGCTCAGTTGTACGGAGAGTTCAAGGAGATGTTCCCTGAGAACGCAGTGGAATATTTTGTCTCCTACTACGACTACTACCAGCCGGAGGCTTACGTGCCGTCTTCGGATACGTATATTGCGAAGGACTCTGCGCGGAACGATGAGATTGATAAGCTGCGGCTTTCCGCGACTTCTGCACTGAGTGAGCGGAACGATGTCATTGTGGTTTCCAGTGTTTCGTGTATCTATGGAATCGGAAGCCCGAAGGACTACATGGAGATGATTATTTCGCTCCGCCCGGGAATGGAAAAGGACCGGGACGATGTGATCCGGCAGTTGATTGATATTCAGTATGACCGGAATGATATGGATTTCCACCGCGGTACGTTCCGCGTGCGCGGTGATGTATTGGAGATTTTTCCGGCGGAGGAGACGGACAAGGCGGTGCGCGTCGAGTTCTTCGGGGATGAGATTGACCGTCTGGTGCAGATCGATACGCTGACGGGTGAAATCTTATGTGAACTGAACCACATCGCAATCTTTCCTGCCTCCCACTATGTTGTGCCGATGGACACGATCCTGAAAGCAACAGGCGAGATTGAAAAGGATATGGAAGAGCAGGTGAAGTTCTTCAAGCACGAGGGAAAACTGATCGAGGCCCAGCGCATCGAGGAGCGGACTAATTTCGATATTGAGATGCTCAAAGAAACCGGCATCTGTTCCGGCATCGAAAACTATTCGCGTTACCTCTCCGGATTAAAGCCAGGCGAGCCGCCCTACACACTGATGGACTATTTCGGAGATGATTTCCTCATCATCGTGGATGAGTCGCATAAGACTGTTCCGCAGATCCGCAGCATGTATGCCGGCGACCAGTCGCGGAAATCGACGCTGGTGGACTATGGATTCCGTCTACCGTCCGCAAAAGACAACCGCCCGTTGAACTTCGGCGAGTTCGAGGACCGGATCGATCAGATCCTCTTCGTATCTGCCACGCCGGGCGACTACGAGGCAGACCACGAGCTGCTGCGCGCTGAACAGATCATCCGCCCGACCGGCCTTCTCGACCCGGATGTCGAGGTGCGCCCGGTAGAGGGACAGATCGACGATCTGATTTCGGAAGTAAAGAAAGAAACTGAAAAACACAACAAAGTTCTCGTGACGACGCTGACGAAGCGTATGGCAGAGGATCTGACCGACTATATGAAAGAGGCCGGCATCCGCGTGCGCTACCTGCACTCCGATATCGACACCCTGGAACGGACCGAGATCATCCGTGATATGCGTCTCGATGTCTTCGATGTGCTCGTCGGTATCAACCTTCTGCGTGAGGGTCTCGACATCCCGGAAATCACACTCGTGGCGATCCTGGATGCCGATAAAGAAGGTTTCCTGCGTTCCGAAACCTCCCTGATCCAGACCATCGGCCGTGCCGCGCGAAACAGCGAGGGCCATGTTATCATGTACGCCGATGTGATGACCGATTCCATGCGACTCGCGATCGACGAGACGAAGCGCCGCCGTGCCCTGCAGGAAGCCTACAACAAAGAACACGGCATCACTCCGACCACCATCAAAAAAGCCGTCCGCGATCTCATCAGCATTTCGAAAGAAGTGGCAAAGACAGAAGAAAAGATGGAAAAAGACCCGGAGTCCATGAGCCGCGAAGAACTGGAAAAACTGATCGGCCAGGTACAGAAACAGATGAAAGCCGCTGCCGCCGAACTCAACTTCGAAATGGCCGCCGAGCTGCGTGACAAAATGATCACACTGAAGAAGAGCCTGGATGACATGGAAGAATAAAAAAGAAGAAAAGAGCATGAAAAAAAGCGTGCCGGAAAAGCGACAGAAAACTTTCCGACACGCTTTTTTGCGTCCGATTTTGATTCCTTATTGTTCAGAATTGACGCAAAATAAGAATACCATTATAATATAAAATACGACCAAATGGTCGTATCAAAACGCAAAACACAAAAATAAAAAGACAACAATAAAAAAATTAATCGCCGAATTTTCTCTTTTTACTGGAGACACTCAGCAGATAGTCGACCGAGCAGTCATAGAACCGTGCAAGCCGGATCACATAGTCGATCGGGATGTCGCGGATTCCTTTTTCGTAGCGGGAATAGACGTCGCGGTTGCATTCGAGCAGGGCAGAAATCTCTTTGATGGTGAGATCCTGATCGATCCGCATATCTTCAATTCTCTGGTATTTCATACGTTGTACCATCCTTTCAGATTCAAACCCATACTACCAAACGGTTGGATGGACAAAGTTAAATCAGATCATATGGTCGCAAATTGGAGAATGGGGCGGGAGAGAGAAACGGCGGGTGAAGACAGCCTGTGCAGAAAACAGAAAAATATGTACGGCAGAAATGGGGGAACGAATGGGAAAAGCAGAAAGAATAGAAATAGAAGATTTTGTCCAGAATATAGTGGAACGGATGGAGACGCCGGAAGCGTTTGAAAAAATGATCAGCCGGGAGGAAGAATGCGAAGCGCAGGGGCAGGAGAGCCGTCTGAGGGATGTGCTGAAGAAAGAATGGCCGGTGGACGAAAAGGGAGAGCGGATCTATCAGATCACTAATATATATGAAGAAAAAGCAGAAGAACTCCTCATTGTAGAACTGTATACCGGCATCCACCTGGAAAACGGAGTCCCGTGCGGGCATTTTACGCTGTATCTCTGCGGGGAGCCGGACGGATGGAAACTCAGCGAAACGCGGATGATGGAATATCTGCAGAATCTGTAAACGAAAAAGCAAAACAGGGAGGACAGGGAGAAGAAAAACTGTCCTCCTGCTTTTGCTGCGGCGGAGACACCGGAAAGTCAGGATCCATACGGCCGCTTCTCATCGCTGATGCCGACCAGATAATCCAGACTGACCTGATACAGCTCCGCCAGACGGATGGCAATGGAGATCGGCAGCTGCCGGACGCCTTTTTCATATCGGGTATACACATCGCGGTTGCAGCCGAGATAGTCGGCAACCTGGCGGATCGTCAGATCGCGGTCCGTGCGCAGATCCTCCAGTCTCTGATATTTCATGATTCATCACCTCTGAGAAAATGCTACTAAATGGTCGTATCGAAATGGCAGAATCCTACCATACGGCTATAGCGCCTTTGAAACAGTAGAATGCAATAAAAAAGAAAAGTCAGATTCCTTTTCAGAAAGAAAACGGTTTATACTTTTTTCACAATTTCTTCATAGAAAAACCGGGAAAAGGTGTTGACAAACAAAAGGCAGAGTGCTATCTTAAGAGCATAGATGTTAGCACTCCACTGAAACGAGTGCTAACAGGACTATACAACAGGAAGGAGCTTATCTTAGTGGATACAGAATTGGATGAAAGAAAAAGAAAAATATTAAAAGCGATCATCCAGACGTATCTGGAAACGGGCGAGCCGGTCGGCTCAAGAACGATTTCCAAATACACGGATTTGAATTTAAGCTCCGCCACAATCCGGAATGAAATGTCCGATCTGGAAGAGATGGGTTACATCTTACAGCCCCACACTTCCGCAGGACGCATTCCTTCCGATAAAGGCTACCGCCTCTATGTAGATGAGCTGATGCGGGAAAAAGAACAGGAAGTTGCAGACATCAAAAACATGGTCATTGAAAAAACAGACCGAATGGAAAAAGTTCTGCAGCAGGTTGTCAAAGTCCTCGCTTCATCTACCAACTATGCAACGTTGATTACAGGACCGGAATATCACAGAAATAAAGTGAAATTCATCCAGCTCTCAAAAGTCAATGAAGAGCAGCTCCTGGCCGTCATCGTCGTAGAAGGCAACCTGGTGAAAAACCAAATGATCGACCTCGACGAGACCATCAACGATGAACAGATATTAAAGCTGAACCTGCTTCTGAACACACAGCTCAATGGCCTGACCATTGAAGAAATCAATCTTGGCATGATCAAGAAGATGAAAGAGCAGGCAGGCATCCACTCCGGCATCATCAGCAAAGTGGTCGATACCGTAGCGGAAGCCATCGCAGTCAGCGAAGAAGATGTGCCGGTGTACACCAGCGGCGCAACCAACATTTTCAAGTACCCTGAGCTTTCCGACAGCAGCAAAGCCAGCCAGCTGATCTCCACATTCGAGGAACGGCAGAAACTGGTCGATATGATCAAAGGAGCTGCCGAGGAGCAGGACGGAGAGGAAAATACCGGTATTCAGGTATACATCGGAAATGAATCTTCGATGGAACCCTTACGGGACTGCAGCGTGGTCACCACCACATACGATATGGGAAACGGTATGCGCGGAACAATCGGTATCGTGGGACCAAAGCGGATGGATTACGAAAATGTGGTAGATAACCTGAAAACATTAAAAGTTCAACTGGACGCCGTCTTCAAAAAGCCGGACACAGGTGAGTAGAAAGGTGGAATGATCAGTGAGCGAAGAAAATAGAAAGAAAGAGGAAACCATGGAAGAACCTACACGCGAGATGGAAAAAGAAACCGGAGCAGAGACCGATCTGCCGGAAACCGAACCGGCTGCGGAGCAGGAAGAAGCAAAGAAAGCAGCAGAGGCAAAAGAAGCGGAAGCTGCAGAAGAAACTGCTGAGGATGGCAAAGAACGAAAGTTCTTCAAAAAGAAAAAAGATAAAAAAGATGAGAAAATCGAAGAGCTGACTGACCGTCTGACCCGTCAGATGGCAGAGTTCGATAACTTCCGCAAACGCACCGAAAAAGAAAAAGCAAATATGTATGCCATTGGAGCAAAAGACATCATCGAGAAGATTCTTCCGGTTGTTGACAGCTTCGAGCGCGGACTTGCAACGGTGGAAAACCCGGAGGAAGATCCGTTCGCAGACGGCATGAATAAAGTATACAAACAGTTTACCACAGCACTCGATGAACTCGGTGTAACCGTGATCGAGGCCGTTGGAAAGGAATTCGATCCGAACCTGCACAACGCGGTGATGCATGTGGAGGATGAGGAAGCCGGCGAGAACATCGTCGTAGAAGAGTTCCTGAAGGGCTACATGTACAAAGGCTCCGTAGTCCGTCACAGTATGGTCAAGGTGGCTAATTAAGCCTTGAAGATAAATAAATAGAAATTAAACCATTTTTTAGCATAATTCATTGAGGAGGAAACAACAATGGGCAAAATTATTGGTATTGACTTAGGAACAACAAACAGCTGTGTAGCCGTTATGGAAGGTGGAAAACCAACCGTTATCGCAAACGCAGAGGGTGAAAGAACAACTCCATCTATCGTAGCATTCACAAAAACAGGTGACCGTCTGGTCGGCGAGCCGGCAAAACGTCAGGCTGTAACAAACGCAGACAGAACCATCCGTTCCATCAAACGTGAGATGGGTACTGATTATAAAGTAGACATCGAAGGAAAGAAATACTCTCCGCAGGAGATCTCCGCTATGATCCTTCAGAAACTGAAAGGTGATGCAGAGAACTACCTTGGTGAGAAAGTAACAGAAGCAGTTATCACAGTTCCGGCTTACTTCAATGACGCACAGCGTCAGGCAACCAAAGATGCCGGTAAAATCGCAGGTCTTGATGTAAAACGTATCATCAACGAGCCTACCGCAGCAGCTCTGGCATACGGACTGGACAACGAAAATGAGCAGAAGATCATGGTATACGACCTTGGCGGCGGTACTTTCGATGTTTCCATCATCGAGATCGGTGACGGTGTTATCGAAGTTCTTTCCACAGCAGGAAACAACCGTCTGGGCGGCGATGACTTCGACCAGAAAGTAACAGATTATATCCTTGCTGAGTTCAAGAAACAGGAAGGCGTAGATCTTTCCAATGATAAAATGGCTCTGCAGAGAATCAGAGAAGCAGCAGAGAAAGCAAAGAAAGAGCTTTCCAGCGCTACTACAACCAACATCAACCTGCCGTTCATCACTGCAACAGCAGATGGCCCGAAACATCTTGATATGAACCTGACAAAGGCTAAATTCGATGAGCTGACCCACGACCTGGTAGAGAAAACCGCAGAGCCGGTACAGAGAGCACTTTCTGATGCAGGCCTTCAGGCATCCGAGCTTTCCAAAGTCCTTCTGGTAGGCGGATCTACCCGTATCCCGGCTGTACAGGATAAAGTAAGACAGCTGACCGGACACGAGCCGAGCAAGAGCCTGAACCCGGATGAGTGCGTAGCACTTGGTGCTTCCGTACAGGGTGGTAAACTTGCAGGAGACGCCGGCGCAGGCGATATCCTTCTTCTGGATGTAACTCCGCTGTCTCTGTCCATCGAGACCATGGGAGGTATTGCAACTCGTCTGATCGAGCGTAACACCACAATCCCGACCAAGAAGAGCCAGATCTTCTCAACAGCAGCAGATAACCAGACAGCAGTAGATATCAACGTAGTACAGGGTGAGCGTCAGTTCGCGAAAGACAACAAATCCCTCGGCCAGTTCCGTCTGGATGGAATCCCGCCAGCACGTCGTGGAGTTCCGCAGATTGAGGTAACATTTGATATTGATGCCAACGGTATCGTTAATGTATCCGCTAAAGATCTTGGAACAGGCAAAGAGCAGCACATCACAATCACAGCTGGTTCCAATATGTCCGATTCCGATATCGACAAAGCTGTCAAAGAAGCAGCTGAGTTCGAGGCTCAGGATAAGAAACGTAAAGAAGCTATCGACACAAGAAACAATGCAGACTCCATGGTATTCCAGGTTGAGAATGCACTGAAAGAAGCTGGCGACAAGCTTGACGCAAACGATAAAGCAAGTGTTGAGGCTGACCTCAATGCACTGAAAGATCTTCTTGCACAGACAGCAAATGCTCAGGAGCTTACTGATTCTCAGGTTGCAGACATCAAGGCTGCACAGGAGAAGATGATGGAGAGCGCTCAGAAACTGTTCTCCAAGATGTATGAGCAGACTCAGGGAGCTCAGGGTCAGGCTGGTCCTGGACCGGATATGGGCAACATGGGCGGAAACGCTGGTGCTCAGGGCGGAAATGAAGCAGGATACGGCGATGATGTTGTAGATGCTGATTACAAGGAAGTCTAAGACAAGTAGGAAATAATTACAATGGCTGATAAAAGAGATTATTATGAAGTCTTAGGTGTGGATAAAAACGCCGACGACGCAACATTAAAAAAAGCATATCGTAAGCTGGCCAAGAAATATCACCCGGATGTAAATCCGGGTGATAAAGAGGCTGAGGCGAAGTTCAAAGAGGCGACAGAGGCTTACTCCGTTTTAAGTGATGCCGACAAGAGAAGACAGTATGACCAGTTTGGTCATGCAGCATTCGAAAATGGCGGCGGAGGCGGTGCCGGCGGCTTTGGTGGATTCGACTTCAACGGTGCGGATATGGGAGACATCTTCGGAGATATCTTCGGAGACCTGTTCGGCGGCGGAGGCAGAACCAGACGGGCCAACAATGGACCGATGAAGGGTGCCAACCTTCGTGCACGTGTGAACATTACTTTTGAGGAAGCGGTTTTCGGATGCGAGAAAGAGCTGGAGATCGTTCTGAAAGATGAGTGTACCACATGTCACGGAACCGGAGCGAAACCGGGAACATCACCGATCACCTGTCCGAAATGTAAAGGCCAGGGCCAGATCGTTTACACCCAGCAGTCCATGTTTGGTATGGTACGTAATGTTCAGACCTGTCCGGATTGTAACGGAACCGGTAAGGTGATCAAGGACAAATGCAGTGCCTGCCGTGGAACCGGATATACCTCTTCCAGAAAGAAAATCCAGGTATCTGTACCGGCCGGTATCGACAATGGCCAGTGCATCCGTATCCGTGAAAAAGGTGAGCCGGGAACCAACGGCGGTCCGAGAGGAGATCTGCTGGTTGAGGTAAATGTAGCCCGTCATCCGATTTTCCAGAGACAGGATATGAATATCTTTTCAACAGCTCCGATCACATTTGCACAGGCTGCACTTGGCGGTGAGATGCGGATCAATACCGTTGACGGTGAGGTTTCCTATGAGGTGAAGCCGGGAACACAGACGGATACAAGAATCCGCCTGAAAGGAAAAGGTGTTCCGTCATTACGTAACAAGAACGTTCGTGGTGATCACTATGTAACACTGGTAGTCCAGACTCCGACCAACCTTAATGAGGAGGCAAAGAAAGCTCTGGAGGCTTTTGATGCTGCATGCGGCAACCGTCCGGCAGCAGACAGTACAGCCGAGACTTCCGAAAAATCTGAAAAAACAGAAAAGAAGAAAAAAGGTTTCCGTGAGAAAGTCAAGGAAATGTTTGAGGAATAAATGAACATAAAACAGGAAAGAGGCATAAAAAGCCTCTTTCTTTTTTTTCTGTATTCGTGTATATTAAAAGAAGTGCCCGTTTTCGGGACAACAGAAAACAGGCGACAGACAGGAACGAAAATCCGTAAATGTGTATACAGCATAAGGAGATATAGAAATATGAAATGGAACCGTTTTACACTTAAGACAAAAACAGAGGCAGAGGATATCGTGATCTGCACACTTGCCGAAGTGGGAATTGAAGGAGTGGAGATCCAGGATAAACAGCCGCTGACTGATGAGGACAAGGCGCAGATGTTTGTGGATATCATGCCGGAGGGACCGGCAGATGACGGCATCGCATATCTGAATTTCTATCTGGAAGAGGATGCAGATACAGAAGCCATTTTGAAAGATGTAAAAGAAGCACTGGAAGATTTAAGAAGCTTTGTGGATATCGGAGAAGCTACCATCACAGAATCCCAGACAGAGGATAAAGACTGGATCAACAACTGGAAACAGTATTTCCATCAGTTCTATGTGGATGATATCCTGATTGTACCGTCATGGGAAGAAGTGAAGGCAGAGGATAAGGACAAGATGATCCTTCACATTGATCCGGGAACAGCTTTTGGTACAGGAATGCATGAGACTACACAGCTTGTGATCCGTCAGCTGAAAAAATTTGTGAAACCGGGAATGGAAATCCTGGATGTGGGAACCGGAAGCGGTATTCTGGGAATCGTTGCCTTGAAGCTTGGCGCAGGCCATGTGGTTGGTACAGACCTTGATCCATGTGCAGTTCCGGCTGTTTCTGAGAACAAGGAAGCCAACCAGATCGAGGAGAAATCTTTTGACATGATGATCGGAAACATCATCGATGACAAAGACGTTCAGGATCAGGTAGGATATGAGAAATATGATATCGTAACTGCAAATATTCTGGCAGATGTTCTGGTACCGCTGACACCGGTGATCGTTGCACAGATGAAAAAAGGCGCTTATTACATTACATCTGGCATCCTGGATGTAAAAGAAGACGTTGTAGTGCAGGCTGTGAAAGACGCCGGACTGACTCTGGTAGAAGTGACTCATCAGGGCGAGTGGGTATCTGTGACAGCAAGAAAGGACTGATCTCATGCAGCGATTTTTTGTGGAACCTCATCAGATCGACGGGGAAAGACATGAGATCCACATCACAGGAAGTGATGTGAACCATATCGTGAACGTGCTCCGCATGAAAAAAGGCGAGGAGCTCTGGATCAGCGACAAGGAGAAAGAATATCACTGTGTGATCGAAAATGCCGGGGAGGATGAAGTGCTGCTCCACATCCTCTATGTCCAGGAGCCGGATTATGAGCTGAAAAACCGCATTTATCTTTTTCAGGGCCTGCCGAAAGCGGATAAGATGGAGCTGATTATCCAGAAAGCTGTGGAACTTGGGGCGTATTCCGTAGTTCCGGTTTCAACCAGACGATGTGTGGTAAAACTGGATAACAAGAAAGCGGAGAAAAAAGTATCCCGCTGGCAGCAGATCGCGGAAAGTGCGGCAAAACAGTCCAAGCGCATGCTTGTTCCGGAAGTCCATTCCGTGATGACATTTAAGGAAGCCCTTGCTTACGCGAAAGAACTGGATGTTCTGCTGATCCCTTACGAACTTGCAAAAGGAATGAAAGAGACAAAGGAACTGATCCAGGCAATCGAACCGGGAAAAAGCATCGGTGTTTTTATCGGCCCGGAGGGTGGATTTGAAGAGCAGGAAGTGGCAGATGCCATGGAAGCCGGTGCAAAACCCATTACACTGGGACACCGGATCTTACGGACAGAAACTGCAGGACTTGCGGTACTTTCTGTTCTGATGTTTCAACTGGAGGATGAATAAATTATGGAAGCATATTTTGACAATTCCGCGACAACGAGATGCTTCGATGAAGTAAAGGATATTGTCTGCAAAACCATGACAGGAGATTTCGGAAATCCTTCTGCCATGCATAAAAAGGGAATGGAAGCGGAGAATTACGTCCGCAAAAGCGCCCAAACCCTTGCAAAATTATTGAAAGTTAATGAAAAAGAGATTCTTTTTACCTCCGGTGGAACAGAATCGGACAATCTTGCTATTATCGGCGGCGTGGAAGCCAACAAGCGTATGGGAAACCATATCATTACAACGGCAGTGGAGCACGCGGCAGTGGCCCAGCCTTTTGCCTATCTGAAAGACCAGGGTTATGAGGTGACCATCCTTCCTGTGGATCATCAGGGAGTTGTGAAACTGGAAGCGCTGGAAGCAGCTCTGCGCCCGGATACGATCCTGGTGTCTGTGATGTATGTGAACAATGAAGTGGGAGCTGTGATGCCGGTAGAAGAGATCGGAAAGCTCGTCCACGAAAAAAGCCCGAAAGCACTTTTTCATGTAGATGCCATCCAGGCATTCGGAAAGTATCGTATCTATCCGAAAAAGCTGGGGATCGATCTTCTTTCTGTGAGCAGCCACAAGATCCATGGACCAAAGGGCGTAGGCTTTCTCTATATTAACGAAAAAGTAAGAGTACAGCCGCAGATCCTTGGCGGCGGACAGCAGAACGGTATGCGTTCCGGAACAGACAATGTGCCGGGGATCGCAGGCCTTGGCGTTGCCGCAGATATGGTATACACAGATTTTGATAAAAAAATACAGCACCTTTATGACCTGAAAGAACGGATGGCAGAGGGACTTTCAAAGCTTGGAGACATCACCATCAACGGAATGCCTTTAAGAGAAGGGGCACCGCACATCATGAGTGTGACTTTCCACGGGGTCCGAAGCGAAGTCCTGCTCCATACACTGGAAGAATTCGGAGTATATATTTCCGCAGGAAGTGCCTGCTCCAGTCATAAGAGAAAACCAAGTGCAACACTGACAGCTATGGGACTTTCAAGAGCAGATGTGGAGAGTACCGTCCGCATCAGTTTCTGTGAGGAGAATACTTTCGAAGAAGTAGATTACTGCCTGGAAGCCCTGGGAAAAACCATCCCGATGTTACGCAGGTATGCACGTCGATAGAGAACACACAAGAAAGGAATTTTTATGTTAGTACATGCATTTTTGATCAAATATGCGGAAATCGCCCTGAAGGGAAAAAACCGCTACCGTTTTGAAGATGCTCTCGTACATCAGATGGAGATTGCGCTCTCCAAGATCGAGGGAGATTTTGAAGTAAAAAAAGAGCAGGGAAGAGTCTATGTATTCTGCCCGGAGAATTATGATTACGATGAGGCTGTAGACGCACTGCAGCACGTATTCGGTATCGTAGGTATCTGCCCGGTTATGATCTACGAAGAGCAGGGCTTTGAGAAACTTGCCGAAGACGTAGTAAGCTATATGAAACAGTGGCATCCGGACTTTAACGGAACCTTTAAGGTTTGGACACGCCGTGCAAAGAAATCCTATCCGATTAGCTCCATGGAAGTTAGCGCAGAGCTTGGCGGACGTATCCTGGATGCGTTCCCGGAGGCAAGTGTAGACGTTCATCATCCGGAATTGGATCTTTCTGTGGAGATCCGTGACAAGATCTATGTATATTCCCAGACCATTCCGGGCGCAGGCGGAATGCCTATCGGAACAAACGGAAAAGCCATGCTGCTTCTTTCTGGCGGAATCGACAGCCCGGTTGCCGGTTACATGATCGCAAAACGTGGCGTTAAGATCGATGCGGTATATTTCCATGCACCGCCTTACACCAGCGAGCGTGCAAAACAGAAGGTCGTGGATCTTGCCCGCCTGGTAGCCAAATACAGCGGACCGATCCGTCTCCATGTAGTTAATTTTACAGATATCCAGCTTTATATTTACGACCAGTGCCCACATGATGAGCTTACCATCATTATGAGAAGATACATGATGCGTATTGCCGAGCATTTTGCAAAAAAAGACCGCTGTCTCGGATTGATCACAGGTGAGAGTATCGGTCAGGTCGCAAGCCAGACATTACAGAGTCTTGCTTCCACAAACGAGGTCTGCACACTTCCGGTATATCGTCCGGTGATCGGTTTTGATAAAGAGGAGATTGTTCGGATTTCCAGAAAGATCGATACTTTTGAGACATCCATTCAGCCGTTTGAGGACTGCTGTACCATCTTTGTTGCAAAACATCCGGTAACCAAGCCGAATCTTAAGGTGATCCGCTGTTCCGAGCAGAAACTTTCTGAGAAGATCGATGAGCTGATGGAGACTGCTCTGAATACCACAGAGATCATTGAAATTCAGTGATTGTTTTTCTGTAAGAAAAAACAATCAGGGAACCCCGCTTTGGAGGTTCCCTGGGATTATCAAACGGTATCAGAAAAAGGGAGATCATTGAGATCAGAAAAATTCTGAAAACATGAAAAAAGAGGAACTGTATCCAATACAGTTCCTCTCAAATATACATCATAGATTAGTCGATTGTATATTTGGAAATAATCTGCATTACGTTATCCAGAGCAGCGCCGTCTGCGTGGATGTTGAGTTCGATCGGCTTGGAAAGATCCAGGCTGAAGATACCCATGATGGATTTTGCATCGATCACATATCTTCCGGATACTAAATCAAAATCGCAGTCGAATTTGCTGATCTCGTTTACGAATGCCTTCACCTTATCGATGGAGTTCAGTGAGATTTTAGCTGTTTTCATTATAATAACCTCCCTTGATAGATTTTTGTATTTACAGCTTTCATCTTACCTGTCGGCCCCAGAAAAGTCAAGGTAAAAAGAGATAAAAATTGTTTTAATAATTAGTTAAAGTGTAAAAAAAGTGAGGAAAAATGGGAAATAGAGTTGCATTACACAACCTGGGCTGCAAAGTAAATGCCTATGAAATTGAGGCCATGCAGCAGCTTCTGGAGGAGGCAGGATATGAGATTGTGCCTTTTGAGCCGGGAGCGGATATTTATGTAATCAATACCTGTACGGTAACGAATATTGCAGACAGAAAATCAAGACAGATGCTTCATAAAGCAAAAAAAATGAATCCGGAAGCAATCGTGGTAGCAACGGGATGTTATGTACAGACCGGTGGTGATAAGCTGGAAAAAGACGAAGCCATTGACCTTGTACTTGGAAATAACCAGAAGATCAATATTGTGGAAGCACTGGCAGAATATGCGGAAAATAAACCGGGACATGGCTCCCATGTGATTAAGATCAACCAGACAAAAGAGTATGAGGATCTTTCCATTGATCATACAGCAGAACATGTAAGGGCATACATCAAGGTTCAGGACGGATGTAATCAGTTCTGTACGTACTGTATTATTCCTTATGCTAGAGGCCGTGTCAGAAGCCGTAACATTGAAAGTGTGCTGAAGGAAGTCCATTCCCTTGCAGAAAAAGGGTATAAGGAAGTAGTTCTTACAGGAATTCATTTAAGTTCCTACGGCGTAGATTTTCCGGAGGAGAAAAAAGAGACACTGCTTTCCCTTATCCGTGCCGTACATGAGATCGAAGGAATCCAGCGTATCCGCCTGGGATCTCTGGAACCGGGAATCGTTACGAGAGAATTTGCCGAGGGGATTGCAGCGCTGCCAAAGGTATGCCCACATTTCCATCTTTCCCTGCAGAGCGGTTGTGATGAGACTCTGGAAAGGATGAACCGCAGATACAGAAGCGGGGAGTACAGAGAACGGTGTGAGCTTTTAAGAGAAGTCTATGGAAATCCGGCATTGACTACGGATGTGATCGTAGGTTTTCCACAGGAATCTGAAGAAGAATTCCAGAAGTCTTATGATTTTGTAGATGGTATCCATTTTTATGAGACCCATATCTTCAAATATTCCAGAAGGCAGGGAACGAAGGCAGCAGCCATGGATGGCCAGCTGACAGAGGCTGAAAAAGCCCGACGCAGCGAAAAGATGATCGAAATGCATCACCGCCATGCAAGTGATTATGAAAAGTCCATGATCGGAAAAGAACTGGAAGTTCTGATCGAGGAAGAGTATACAAACGATGGCCGGACCTGGTATCTGGGACACAGCCGTGAATATATAAAAACAGCGGTACCGAAATCTGAAAATTATGGTGTAAATGATATCATAAGAGTAAAGGCAGAGAGGTTCCTTGAAGAGCATATCATGACCGGTGAAGTTGTAAAATAAAGCGCTGAATCGTATGTTGACAGTTTGTATTCGCAATCCGCGTTAAATTTAA
>OJNY01001502.1_pt1 | contig 14300 bp, 9 predicted proteins | sample 1597931 | NCBI WGS metagenome assembly OJNY01 (sample SAMN01915209, study PRJEB22387) | human gut metagenome | isolation source: stool | host: Homo sapiens | place: USA
AATACGTTATACACTCGTAAATTAAGTTGGCATGTTTTGACCCCAACATCATTTTAATAAGAGTATAACTCAGCCAATATAAAAAGTATTATCATTATATTGTAAAAACCATGTAAAATATTCTGCAGAACAAAACAATTTCCAAAATAATCCGTACTCACTTGAATAAATATCAATTCAATGATACACTGAATCGATAAAACCATTTTGATTGCAGGATAATTCCAAGATTTTCAATATAAAGCCACAGGGGAGGTCACAATATGCTTCGTGAAGGAGATTTAAACGAAATATCAGATGGAAGACTATACACATTAAATGATCTTGTACGCGCAGACTGTCAGGACTGCACAGGTTGTTCGGCGTGCTGCCGCGGTATGGGCAACTCCATTGTCCTCACACCTTATGATGTATGTCTGCTCACCAACAACCTCTCATGCAGCTTCGAACAGCTCATAGCCGACCGTGTCGAATTAAGTGTAATCGACGGGCTTATTCTTCCAAGCCTTAAGATGTCCGGTGACATGGAGCAATGCTCATTTCTCGATGAGAACGGCAGGTGCAGTATACACTCCTTCAGGCCGGGAATATGCAGGCTGTTCCCACTCGGACGCATATACGATGAAAACGGCTTCAAATATTTTCTGCAGACAGGTGAGTGCCTTAACAACCACCGCACAAAAATCAAGGTAGAAAAGTGGCTTGACACTCCCGATATAGAGAAGAATGAAAGGTTTATATGGGAATGGCATGAGCTTTTGAAAAAGCTGCGAAACGCAACAAAGGCTGACCCGGATTACGAATCAGCCAAGAAGCGCAACATAATGCTGCTTCAGATATTTTATTTTACACCATACAGTATTGAAGCTTTCTATTCGCAGATAGAGGAGCGCATGTCACTTATCTAATCAGAAATTTTTTCCATGAAGTAAAGCCTTGAGGCAAAATCAGGGAAATGCCTTACCTCCTCAGAAAAACCCGTGGCGGCAAAGGCCTGCTTCAGCCTGACACCGCAATTCATCAGCATGCTTCCGCTCAGCTCATACTTTTCCGTCTCCCCCGGCATGGTTACGAATTTTGCGACCATGCCATGAAGAAGCGAGCCCTGTCTTATATGAATCGGTGCGACCGTATTTATCAAATCTCCGAATTCTTTTACATTATGCTTTAACGGTCTGTTATAAAAGCTATAGACAGCCTCAGGGTCAAGTCCTGCAGCATAGTATTCCTCATTCTGCGTATTCGCACGGACAAGCTCCTGCATTATCAGCCCTACCGCCCTGCCTGCCTCCTCATCCACAACCGTCCACTGATGAATATTCCCGGTGCGCTGGCGGTAGAAGCTGCCAAACTGCATAGCGTGTCTCCATTTTTTGTAAATATCTATCTGTGTCTTTATCTCGCTCCTTTCAGCCCTGCTCATATCCACAAGATTACACTCGTAACCGCATATTCCAAAAGCCGCCACGTTAAAGCGTGTTGACAGCGGTGTAACGCGGAGCGTCTGATGATTCGGGCATACCGAGACATGAGCCGAAACAGTTGACATTGGATAGCCGTAGCTCAGCCCCTCCTGTATATAGGCTCTGCTCACCGCATCCGTGTTATCGCTCGCCCATATCTGTGGGAAATAGCATAATATACCAAGGTCAAAGCGGTTGCCCCCGGCTGCACAGCCTTCAAAAAGTATATGCGGAAAACGCTCAGTCAACGTCCTCATAATCCTGCCGAGTGCCATCATATAGCGGTGCGCTGTCTCGCCCTGTGGTCTTCCCTGCGCCTTGAGATATTTAGAGTAATAATCGGAAAAAATCCTGTTCATATCCCATTTTACATAATCAATATTCGCCGATGAAAACACCTTGGTCATACTGTCAATTATATATTCCGTAACCTCAGGATTACACAGGTCAAGTATTCTCTGATTGCGTCCTTCTGAGTGCGCACAGCCCGGAATATCCATCGCCCAGTCCGGGTGCAGCCTGTACAAGTCGCTGTTTACATTGAGCATCTCCGGCTCAACCCATATTCCGAATGACATTCCGAGTGCATTTATCTTGTCACATATACCCTTAAGCCCATTCGGAAGCTTCTTCTTATTCACATACCAGTCTCCAAGTGAGCTGCTGTCATCATCCCTGTTTCCAAACCAGCCATCATCCATGACAAAAAGCTCAATGCCCACATCATGTCCCGCCTTTGCAAGCTCATATAGCTTTCTCTCGCTTATATCAAAATATGCTGCCTCCCAACTGTTAAGCAGCACAGGGCGTTCCTTATACTGCCACTGTCCTCGCACTATGTGCTTTCTCACGAAGTCATGCATATTCCTGCTCATGGCATTGAAGCCCTTGTCCGAATAGGTCATTACCGCCTCCGGCGCTTCGAAGGTCTCCCCTGCGTCCAATATATAAGAAAATGACTGAGGATTTATACCGGCCACTATGCGCGTGCTGTCACACATGCCAGCCTCCACAGCCTCATAGTGATTCCCGCTGTAGATGAGATTAAGCCCGATACAGCTTCCCTGATCCTGCGTGGTATCCTTCTTAGATATCATCACAAACGGATTGGCTCTGCTCGAAGATGTCCCGGTATAGGAGAAGTTGACATGCTTTCCTGCCGTGACAACTGTATCATGCCTTTCCATCTCCCGCGCCCACGCTCCGTTAAAGGTCGTGAATACATACCCTGCTCCGTCAATGTCCATCAGCATGCTCATAACACGTCTGATATCAACCCTCACATCGCTGTCATTTATGAGCCGGCAGCTTCTTCCTATCACGTCACAATTCTCATATACATAATAGTACAGCTCCAATGTAAGCCCATAATTCTTATCCTTTAACACCAGCTTAAGCTGTGACACCTCAGCCTCACTTCCGTATGAACACGGCAGAGTTGTAAGCTCATCCCTGCCGCTCTTTATCTCGAAGCTGTCATACAGAAAATCTGAGGTAAACGAACCATCATCATGCACAATCTCCAGAAACGGCTCTCTTATATCACCTTTTCCGTAGGATGACATCTCAAGTCTCGCCGCCTCAAGCGAAAATGACACATTTTCATCTGAATAGCTCACAGTATTTCCGACAGGTGTTGTCTGTTTGTGTGAGAGCGCCTCACCATGTCCTGCAATGGCTATCTTTTTTCCATAGTATAAATGCTCAGGATGTCCTGTAGGCAGCACCATAAAAGCGTAGGTTGTGTTTCTTGTATCAAGAGTAAATAAGCCTTTATTTTCTGATATCATACTTATCCCTTCGTCTTAGTCTCACGGTTGAATGCCAGCTCCCTGGAAATCTCCTCAAGCTTCGCGTCGGTGAGTTTATATTTATTAACAAATATAATGAGTGCGGCGCACAGACCGAATATCGGAATCATCGCCATGGTTGTCCTTAACACCATTCTTGAACTATCTGAGAGTGCGGCTTCCGCAGCTGCCTCTGTGGTATCCTTGCTTATCTTTCCTACCGAAATACATATACTTGCAGCAAGTACCGCAACTCCGCTCGCAAGCTTTACTACAAATGTCTGCATTGAAAAGATAATGCTCTCATCCCTGCGGCTGTTTTTGAGTTCTCCATAGTCAACCGTATTTGCAAGAAACACTGTGGTGAGCACAGTCAGCATGCCAAATGCGGCAAATATGAAAAATCCCGGTACAAGGAGCACATACACGCTCGACACCCCAATGCACATCATCACAAACAACGTGAGATACCCCATTATCGCCATCGCGAAGCTGACATAGAATACCTTGATTGAACTCATAAATTTTCTGAGCAGAGGGTAGAACAGCATCATTGAGATTATCTGCACAGCGCCTCCGACTGTGTTAAAGAGCACATAATTGGCATTCCAGTCCGAACCACCTATGTCATACTTGAAGAAATATATCAACAGATTGGATGTGATGTACAATGAGCAGTTGATAAGCACGATTGTCACAACCACAGTAACCGCCTGGTCATTGGAAAAGAGAGCCTTGAACATCTGGCTGACTGTCGGTGACTGCATATTCACCGTGGATTTTTCCTTAATGCAGATACAGGTAATGGTGATAAATACGATAAAAAGTATGGCAACTATAAGTGTAAACCACTTAAAGCCGTCCCTCTCAATAAGCTTACCTGCCTCAAGCCCGGCAAGCCTTACAGCATCGGAAGCTTCTGCGGCATTTCCCGCATCTGCAAGCGCTGCCCTATCGGAATTTCCGATTCTGCCAAGCATAGGTACACATATCATCGTTATAACCGTGATTATCGCTGAGCCAACCCCTGCGCATGAGCGCGCAAGTGTTGAAAGGTTCTCTCTCTCCTTGCCGCCCTCTGTAAAAGCCGGAATCATTGACCAGAATGGAATATCCATCATCGTATAGGTTATTCCCCATGTGATATAAAGCACTGCCGCATAAGCGACCAGTCCCCCACCCGTGACCGATTTAGGCACTGCAAACATGAAAAACAGGACAATGGCATTTAATACCGTTCCTATAAGCAGCCATGGTCTGAACTTACCCCACTTAGTCTGTGTCTTTGCAACGATAACTCCCATTATCGGGTCATTGAATGCATCGAATATTCGCGCCGCCATGAGTATGACACCCATAACCCATGAGCTCACACCCAGTAAATCCTGATAATAATACAGAATATAGCTTGCAGAAAGCATATACACCATATCCTTTCCTACAGCTCCAAGCCCGTAGGACGCTTTTTCCTTTGCTGAAAGCTTCATAGTACATCTCCTTTTCAATGTGTTATTTAATCAGGTAATTGCGAAACTCAGTGTGTCACAACCAGACGTTGTGAAATTTTGCTAGTACCCTTCCGGACACGTTCGCACTCCTTGAAAGCCGTAGCGGTACATAAGCGGCTAAAATACAGCCGCTAAGAACCGACGGCATTCAAAAGGTCCGGCAGTGTACTAGTAAAATTACACAACTGTCTACTGGCGAGAATACGTTTCGCAATTACCTCATTATTTCTTTCCTCCCATTGCAAGTTCGACCACCTTATAGGCGCCATCGTAAATGCCCATCTGCTTGTTTCTCACGATGTTACCGCACATGTCGGCAAGGAGGTTGTCATCGTTTATGAAAAGCTCCACCATCTGAAGGGTGTGTGCTGTGTCCTGACACTCAAGGGTTCCGTCACCTATCTCCGCGGAATGGATTGCGCCCCAGCGCTCATGTCCGCCGACTCTCTTTATGAAGAGCTTGGGCACCGGATAGAAGGCAAGCTCACTTGGCTTTGTGACAAGTACGTCACAGCTTCGCAGTAACAGGTTGGTGCAGTAGACCGCCTCAAAAATGTTGGAGTGATAGAAGCCGTGGATTCCTCTTACTTCGCCTTCAAGTGCCTGTGCCGCAAACCTCTTTGTCTCATCCCAATCGTCAAAGTGCTCATGGGCTATGTGTCCAAGCTGTGGTATTTCCGTCACAAGCTGTTCCCACACATTCTTGTAATCGCCTACGTTCACATAGAGTGCCGCTTTTCCTGCCTTGATTGCCGGAAGAAGCTTCTTTATTATCGCCGCAAATATCTCCTTCTGTGCGCCTGCTCCGCCGATGGTGAGCAGAAAGCGCATCGGCTGTCCGCCCTTTTTTCTGGCAGCTCTGGCAGCGCAGTCTGCCTCAATATTGGACACAAGCTCATGGTCAATATAATGTCCGGTATACACAAGGCTGTCGGCAGGCATTGGCTTTAGTACCTTCCTGCCATCCATGCCGTTCAATATCCTGTAGCCCAGGTAGGAGTTGTGTGTCTGTATCGTGTGTATGCTTCCCTCCGATAGATGAAGCGCCATAGGCCAGTTATCCGGAATAGCGTTCACAACATGCTTCATTCCGGCATGAACCGCAGCCTGCGCCGGCCACACATGCGTGCCTACAACCGGTATATCCTTCGGAACCTTTCTGTACACAGGTGCCATAAGCTCTGCATTCTTCTGGTCACAGGCATTGTAGGAGAGCTTTCTGAAGCCCTCATAGTTCACCGGCTCCCACACAAGCTTGTTAAAAAGTCTGCTTTTCTGTGATATTCTTGAACCTAATGAGTACAAATCATTCTGCGCGCTGATTACCTTCGTGCAGGTTGTATCAGGAAAAGAATTTAAATCCATCCAGTACGGCGTATACCCCATGCTGTGTGCCGCTGAGGCTATCGCCATGGATATTCTGTAATGTCCGAAGCCCATCCTTATGTTTCCGACAATCAGTCCCTTCTCCATGTCAAAATCCGGCTTTTCGGTCTGTGCGCCTTTATTTTTCCCAGGCCTTGCAACCACTATGTCCTTCACGCCGAGAATATCTCCTATGTGCTTGTTGTCTCTTATCATAAGCTCATAGCCAACATTGCTGTCATCCCCGAATTTCTTTACATAGCCCTTCTTACCGCGGACGGCTTTCTTATACGTCGCCCTGCTCATCTTATTACCAAAAATAACCTTCGACTTATCCATGCCGCATCTCCTTCTCTATATTCTTAGCTAATTGCAAAACATAAATTTGTCAATACACAGTTGTGTAATTTTGCTAGTACACTGCCGGACCTTTTGAAACCAGTAATAGTTCGCGTAGCGAACTAATGTACTTAGCGGCTGTATTTTAGCCGCTTATGTACCGCTACTGGTTTCAAGGAGTGTAATAGTTCGACTATGTCGAACTAATGTGTTCGGAAGGGTACTAGCAAAATTACACAACGTCCGGATTTTGCAAACTTCATTTCGCAATTACCTGATTTTTATCCCATTACATATAATGTCCACCACCTCAGCCAGCGCATCACTGTAGCTTATATGATTCTTTACAAGCACATCCCTCTTAAAGAACTGCTCAAGCGCCGCCTCGAAAATCACCTTCACGATCACGGTGTCTATCTTCCTCACCACGCCTTCATCCATGCCCCGCTTCAGAAGCTCTATGGTCATATCCCACCCGCTCTCTAAGCGTTCTTCAACTCTGGTATAGATTCTTGGATACTTATCCTTCAGTATATACAGCTGGGCAAAATCTATATCCTTATATCCCTCCGGCAAAACCCCAAGAATTGCCTGAAGCTTTTCCATTGTCGTAAGTCCGGCATTTTTCATCACCCGCTCCTCGCTCTCCTTAATTGAGTCGAAGCAGTAATCAACCATACAAAAGACCAGCTCCTGCTTATCAGAAAACACTGCATATATGGTCTTTTTGCTCATGCCCCCTTCCCTGGCGACATCATCCATTGTAAATTTCATGCCTTTTTTGTTAAAAACCGTTATTGTGGCATTAAGTATCTCATTCTTTATATTTGTCTGTGCCATCTCGTATAATCTCCATTTCCCGGCGGCTTTTCATTAAAAAAAACATTGTAAATACTGTTAACGCAATTTATTTCCGCCCATAAACAAACTGCGGCTTTCTCCATCGGTCATGCCACAACCGGAAACTATTTTCATTGTTTCAGTTTCCTAAATTGTAGCATATTATCCGTGTCACGGCAAGAAACTCATTTTACAATTTTAGTTTCCTGTTTTTATGCACTTTTCACAAATTTATCCGCTTTGTTAATTTTTTATTGGATATTTTTAGCATTTGTCCTCACCTTCAGTGCTTTATATGATATACCATCTCGATCTTTCTTAAAAATAATGGTTAAATAATGCAAGTTATAATCAAACCGCAAAAAAGAGCATGCTGACCGGCACGCTCTTTTTTAATGTCAGATATTTAATTTACCTGCACAACATTATATTTGTCTTCAAACTCATGTATAGGAATAGGCTTCGAAAAATAATACCCCTGAAATACACGGCAGCCCATATCTGTAAGCATGTCCACCTGCTCTCTTGTCTCGACTCCCTCTGTGATTACGGTCATATTCATTCTGTTGGAGAGTCTTATAATCTCTTCAAGAATATCCCTGCTTCTGACAGCATTCTCAGTTTCGCGCAGGAACTCACGGTCAATCTTAAGCACATCACTGCATATATCCTTCAACATATTAAGTGATGAATATCCGCTTCCGAAATCATCTATCTCAATAATAAATCCCGCATCATGCAGCTTGCGTATAACCTCCATATTGTCATTCTCATTGACAACAGCCGTCTCCGTAAGCTCGAGACGGAGATTTTTTATGTCGACCTTATATTTTTCCACAAGACCCATGATAACTTCATATACATCCAGATAGAAAAAATCCTTTGCGGAAATATTTATGGAAATATGCAGATCAGAGCGCCCCAGCTCCGTCCAGCGTCTTAAGGTCTTAACGGCCTCCTCCCATACATACTCGTCAAGCCTGTGTATCAGGCCGCATCTCTCGTAACAGTCCACGAACGAGCCCGGAGACATAAGCCCGCTCTTAGGATGTGCCCATCTGACAAGAGCCTCCGCACCATGGCACAATCCATCCGCATCTGTCTGTGGCTGTAGATAAACACAGAACTCATTATTCTCAAGCGCACGGTCGAACTCGGCAATAAGCTTCTTCTGCTCCAGCTCCTTCTCAAGAATCGCCTCATCATAGTAAGCAACAGCCATCTGATAATTGCCCTTCATGCACTTAATAGCCATGTTTGCCTTGTCACACATATTGCCTACCGGTTCATTTCTGTCCTTTATGTCATATACGCCTATATATATGAACATCTGGTAATATCCTGTAGAGAATTCCTTCTTCATCTCTACAATATTATCTATAAACTGTGACTCATCAAAATGCTCCTTCGGCATACATAATGCGAATCTGTCACCGCCTATTCTTCCGGCCACCGACCCCGGTCCCGCAAAGCGTGTAATAAGCTCTGCTTCCTTTATAAGAACCCTGTCGCCTACCTCGTCACCATATATGTCATTTATCATCTTGAAATCTTTAACATCCGAACATACCATGATATATTCCGTATCAGGATTGTTCTTCAGCATTTTTCCCGCCCTATTTATAAAGCCATCCCTGTTAAGCACACCTGTGAGCATATCATAGTCTGCCCTATAGGCAAGATGCTTTGTCTTGCTGTGTATTTCCGATATGAACCTGCTGCAGTAAAAAATCAGCGCAGCTATCGAAAATAAAGCGTTTGCCATAAAAATTCCAAGAACATATTTCTCCTCTATATACGGAACCAGATTACATTCTCCGCCAATAAATGCCGTTGATGTCACAACAAGCAGATCTATAACCGCAATACAATGGGGCACATACGTCTTCTGTGTCTGATTGTCAAGGTAAAAGAAATAGTACACTATAGGAACCAGCATCATTCCGTATAGTATATATCCATATCCCCAGCCAAGCACAAGCTGACCCAGCACAGCATCGAGAAGAATCTCAATGACAAACATAATGATCCATCTTCTTGTATGTCTGGAATAGCATATTCCAAACGCTCCGATCAGATAGAATACCGCAGCAGCAGCACTCTCATACAGCATGATATTTATCTCCAGCTTCATAAAGCATAGCGCCATCACCGCGTGCAGCACAGCACATGCCAGATAAAGAATCCTGCATTCCTTCTGTATATCTGTTACACCTACATATCTGTAAGCATCTTCTTTTACGTCACTTCTATTACCAGACGTCATTCTTTCATCCTCCGCACCCTCTAGGCAGGTTAAAATTATTATATTCAAAATATCTATATATTAAACTTATATCCACATTTCGGGCATTCTTTCATATTTTTATACACATAGCCGCATCTGAAGCAGCATATTACATCATGGCTCTCCTTAGCCAGATACTTCTCCTTTCTCGAAAACGGTTTTTGTTTCAGATATATGACAAAATCATTCAAGGTCATGGCGTATGCTTCAAGCTCATCCTTAGCAATCACACTTGAAAGCCGGATTTTTGAACCATCGTCAAGATATACTATCACATACCTGCCCATAAATCCAGTGTATGACCCAATTCTTTCAATATTTTCTGCCATTATATGTCCATACGTGTAAAAATTACCATAATATATGGCATCCGGTGTTATAAACATACCACGTTTTCCATTCTGTTTTCCAGTCGTATCCTCCATAATAACAGGATATTCATACTTTCCAAGACCAGGTGCATATGAATCCACTGCGCATTCAAGATGGTCTTTAACATGTGTATCCGCTCTTCCTTCAAGTATCTCCATTGCCGGATAAAAATATAACGCATGATTCTCAGACACACCATTTTCGCATAGACTCTTTTTAATGCGCTTTACAAGAAGCTCTGCCTCCTCGTTTCTGATTTTCCATAATCTTCCGGCTACACTGTCAAGTGCTGCTGCCTTAATCTCCGGCAGGAACTCTTCTTCCTCTATCATACTATAAAGCTTCTCAAGCTCTTCACCATTATAGTCAAGGTATCCCTTGCAGGCTTCATCTATACGTCTCCTGTCAAGCGCTGCTATGTCCTCCTGCAATTTACCGGCATATTCCATCTGCACAGTCTTGTCAAAATGACCTGCCTTTACCTTATCAAGCAAATCAACAATATCTTTTCTTGTGGCATTTCCTGTTTTCTCCAGAAGCTCATCAAGCTTCCTTCTCTGAGCCGGAGCGCTTTCAGCCTCCTCTCTCATGGTGTACCCTGCCTTTCCATCAGAAGCCGTCACTGCACCCGGAGCACTTATACGTTCGGCATTCCTATATAGCTCTTTGTCGGAATTCTCCTTCGATGCTTTCCCATAGCCCTTACGTCTGAACCATTTAACTATGCTGAATGACTTAAATAACACAGCCAGCCTTCGTATCCTTAATTTACGTCTGCTTGACTTTATTGCGTCTTTGCACCGTACATGTGAAGTATCCTTCCTGTATGTATGAAGCTCCCCGGTTCCGTCTATATCTGCCATTACAGCAGCTTTCTCATGTACAATGTCAAAAACATCCTCTTTGTCCGGATTGCCGGAAACCTTATCTGATATCTGTTCATTCTCATCATCGAATTTTCTTACACCGTTAAGACTTCTGCGGTCATCGCTTATTCCCTTATCGATTCCGTTAAGGTCACTTCTGTCATCGCTTATCCCCTTGTCGATTCCGTTAAGGCTCCTTCTGTCATCCTTTATCCCCTTGTCGATTCCGTTCAGGCTCCTTCTGTCATCCTTTATTCCCTTGTCGATTCCGTTCAGGCTTCTTCTGTCATCGCTTATCCCCTTGTCGATTCCGTTAAGGCTCCTTCTGTCATCGCTTATCCCCTTGTCAATTCCGTTAAGGCTCCTTCTGTCATCCTTTATCCCCTTGTCAATTCCGTTAAGGCTCCTTCTGTCATCGCTTATCCCCTTGTCAATTCCGTTAAGGCTCCTTCTGTCATCCTTTATTCCCTTGTCAATTCCGTTAAGGCTCCTTCTGTCATCCTTTATCCCCTTGTCAATTCCGTTAAGGCTCCTTCTGTCATCCTTTATCCCCTTGTCAATTCCGTTAAGGCTTCTTCTGTCATCCTTTATTCCCTTGTCGATTCCGTTCAGGCTTCTCCGCTCATCGCTTATTCCCTTGTCGATTCCGTTAAGTGACTGTCTGGTTGTTGTTCTGCCTTCATCATTGACGCGGTCAACGTATTTGTTGAAATCACCGTTGACCTCCCGTGTTCCCAGCCTTCCAAGCATCTCCATGTAGTCATTCCCGGCGGTCTTATCGCCATCAAAATCCAGATAATAAACCTCCTCATCCTCAAGCCCTGCTTCCGGAAGTGGGGTGTAGAATATGACACAGGACGGACAGAAGAAGGCGCGCGCAAGCTGTACACGTCCCTCCACTGTGTCGATAACAGGCTTTTCCCTGCCGGAAAAGGATGCCATGTACAGCTTCTCACCGCAGTGAGGGCAGGCATAGCCTACCTTGTAAAAGTTGTGTCCTATTCTTCCTTTTCTGCGCTGTGCCATCGGCAGCTTCTCGAATATGAAGCTCTGGTTATCAAGCTTCCAGGTTGTGCTGTGCCACAGACCTGTCTCCTCCTCTATATCCTCCTCAGACTCAGGCTGTCTGTGTTCGCTCTCAATCGCAAGCTGGATTACATCCTCATACGTGATTCTTGTTCCATCTTTATACCAGAAGCAGTGCTGTTCAGTATAGTCGGCTGACACACCATAGGCACCGAACACCGCACCAACAAGCGTGTTTATCTTCTTATAATCCTTCTCAACCGTTATACCTTTAAGTGCTCCCCACTTTCCGAATGCATAGAGCACAAGGTTAAAAATATTTATAAGACCCGAACCCTCCCTTATAGGCTCCGGCACTTTCCGGCTTAGCCTATCATCCGAAAGATTGGTAGTCACCCTTCTTGTATCATAATTGAATATAACCGAGCGCTCCTTTCCTGGAAGTATCAGAAAATTACCGGAAATGACAAAATTTCCATTCCACTCAACGGGAACAGAAAGCGTCTTTATCAATTTATTAAAAACAAGGTGCAGCTCTGCCGTGCTCTTTAGTACAATCATTATCTGCCTGCCCTTCCTTCAACCCTTAATATATACAATCTGCCGTAATCCTTAAAATACTATAATATATTATTGTAACACCTGCCCGGATACTTTTCCAGCTATTTCATATTGAATTGCTAAGCTTTGCCGCATTTTATTTAAAAAATAATAATTTTTAATTTGAAAAATAGCTGAAATGGGGTAAAATAGAAAAAGGGTTATTTTGAAAGGAACATTATTATGGGTAAGGCTGAAGAAAATAAGCAGCACAAAAGGCTCTCGCTGCTTAACACAGCATTTGAGCTGTTCACAACAAAGGGAGTCAATAAAACAAGCATTTCCGAGATATCAGAACAGGCAGGCATTGCAAAGGGAACCTTCTATCTCTATTTTAAGGATAAATATGATATCCGCAATAAGCTTATAAGCCACCAGTCCGGGCTTGTCCTGAGCAAGGCATTGGAGGCTTTAAAAGAATCCCGGATTGAGGAGCAGTACTCGGGGCTTGAAGGTTTCAAAAAGACATTTCTCTTTATTGCGGACAATGTCATCAACCAGTTCACCGAGAATAAAGCTCTGCTGACCTTTATATCAAAGAACTTAAGCTGGGCTATTTTCAAAAAAGCTCTGACAACCAACAGCGCCGATGATTCAATAGATTTCCGGCAGGCGTACTATTCACTCATCGAGCGTTCCGGTATACAGTTTAAGGAACCTGAGATAATGCTTTTCATGATAATAGAGCTTATCAGTTCAATATCCTACAGCGCCATTCTCTACAATGACCCATTGGATATTGATGGTCTTAAGCCATACCTTTACAACACCATCAACTATATTATAGAAAGCCACGCTATTACGGAGGAAGAACATGAACATTGAAAACGAGATACATGAAAACGAAAACCTGCAGCCGCATCATCACCACCATCATAAGGAAGCCGCCAATGCCAAATCAGGCCCTGCCAAAAAAATAATAATAGCAGCTCTCACCATCATTCTTATATGTGCTGCCTCCTTCGGCATATTTGCCCTGATACGCAATGTCGACTACATGCGGCCTGTGCGGGACATCTGCAGCATTTATAACAATCGTGAAACAGATACACATAAGCTGTTAAAGCTTATCTATTCATCATCGGACAGAAAAGCCTACAGTCAGGCATACAAGATAATTGCCAACTCCGACACCTATTATAATTATTTTGAAAATCTTCCGGCACAGCTTGAAGAATATTATCGTGATAATGCCGCCTCGGGTGGAAGCGACATAAAAATGAAGTTCGACACAACAGGAACCAAGGACAAGATGGATGACAGCCAGCTTGCCATTATCTACAATGAAATTGAAGCCCAGGCCACATCCTATCAGCAGATAATTGACACTATCGATAACATGGGAAAAGAGGACATCCAGACCTTCGCCGATTCCATGGGAATCTCCTACAGACGGGCTTCATCACTATGTGATATAATACGCTCCCGCTGTGAAAGCTGCATAAAATTCAGCTTAAGCTCCGGCTACTACATTACCGGCAGATATGTTCTCTGCAACAAGACAGGCGATACCGTCGACAAGACAGACAAGCTCACCCTTGCCGTGATTAAATTTAACGGAAAATGGTGTATCTATGACGGCAGGGAGGACGGCGTAAGACTTGCGACAGGAATGGATTCATTGGCAGACAATGATATTCTCTGGGATATCTACAACAATTATATTAAGACTGTACGTTAAGCGTGATAATTTACTTTACCTCAACTGATTTCTGTGTACAAAAAGAACCATATCCGGTACGGACATGGTTCTTTTTATATGGCTATTAATCTGTATTAATGGCTTAATAATGATGTTGGGGTCAAAACATGCCAACTTAATTTACGAGTGTATAACGTATTAT
>OJNY01001547.1_pt1 | contig 14007 bp, 10 predicted proteins | sample 1597931 | NCBI WGS metagenome assembly OJNY01 (sample SAMN01915209, study PRJEB22387) | human gut metagenome | isolation source: stool | host: Homo sapiens | place: USA
TGTGGGCGACAGCGGAAGTCGTTCTGATCTACGACCACCTCGTTCCGGCAAGCCAGGTGGACGATACGAGACATTTCCACAAAGGCGATGAATTTGCAAAGAAATATGGCATGAAAAACGTACACAGAAGCGACGGAATCTGCCATCAGTTAATGACAGAGGCAGGTTACGTAAAACCGGGCGACGTTGTTTTCGGAACCGACAGCCACACGACGACATACGGCTGTGTCGGTGCATTCTCTTCCGGAATCGGCTACACAGAGATGGCGAGCATCCTTGGAACGGGTACGATGTGGATCAAAGTGCCGGAGACGATCAAAGTTGTCATCGAAGGCGAGCTGCCGAAAAATGTGATGTCAAAAGACATTATCCTGCGTCTGATCGGTGACCTCGGTGCAGACGGCGCAACGTACCGCGCACTGGAGTTCTCAGGAAGCACCGTAGAAAATATGACCGTGGCAAGCCGTATGACGATTGCCAACATGGCGATCGAGGCAGGTGCCAAATGTGCACTTTTTACCCCGGATGAGAAGACCGCAGAATACTGCGAGATCGAACTCAATGACTATCAGAAGAGCTTAAAAGGCGATGAGGATGCAAAATATCTGTGCACCATCACCTACCGCGCCGAGGATTTTGTGCCGGTTATGGCATGCCCGTCCCAGGTAGACAAGATCCGTGATACCAGCGTTCTCGAGGGAACCCCGATCGATCAGGTCTTCATCGGTTCCTGTACGAACGGCCGTCTCGAGGATCTGCAGGCGGCAGCCGAGGTTTTAAAAGGCAAAAAAGTAGCCGACTACGTAAAACTGATCGTAACACCGGCAAGCCGCAAGATTTATCTGCAGGCAAGCAAAATGGGCATTCTCGATACACTGGCAGAGGCAGGCGCCATGATTACACATCCGGGATGCGGCCTGTGCTGCGGAAGAGCGGGCGGAATCCTCTCTGACGGCGAGCGTGTTGTAGCAACGAACAACCGAAACTTTCTTGGAAGAATGGGTACTTCTAAAGTTGAAATTTATCTGGCATCTCCAAAGACAGCGGCAGCATGTGCAGTAGCTGGAAAAATTGTGACGCCGGAAGTGTAAACGAACTTAACAGCAGAAAGGGAAAACAGACGACATGAATGGTTCAATGTTTATCGGAACCTGGTGGGCACTCGTCCCGCCGCTGCTTGCAATTCTGCTTGCATTTGTCACAAAAGAAGTTTACAGTTCCCTGTTCATCGGATCGGCAGTCGGTGTCCTTTTGTACACCGGCTTCCATCCGTGGGATGCGTTCACAAGCTTCTTTGAAATTTTACGGAACAGCATGAACATCAACATTCTGATCTTCGATATCCTGCTTGGCATGGTTGTCGTGCTGATGGCGAAATCCGGCGGCTCAGCGGCGTATGGAAAATGGGCGGGGACGAAGATCAAAACGAAGCGGAGTGCGCTTCTGGCAACGATGGGGCTTGGTGTTCTGATTTTTGTGGATGACTATTTCAACTGTCTGACAGTCGGCTCTGTCATGCGCCCGGTCACGGACAGCCACAAGGTTTCCCGCGCGAAACTCGCATACATCATCGACTCCACCGCAGCGCCGATCTGTATTATCGCGCCGATCTCAAGCTGGGCGGCAGCCGTCAACTCGTATGTGCCGGCGGATGCGGGAATCAGTGGATTCCAGCTGTTTCTGCGGACAATTCCGTATAACCTGTATGCGATCCTTACAATTGCGATGGTCTTTTACATCTGCTACACCGGCTTTGATTTTGGTCAGATGAAGCTCCACGAGGATAATGCCGCCAAAGGTGATGTTTTCACGACCGGAGGCGAGGAGTTTGAGCAGGTTTCCGAGCAGGAGGTCAATCCGAACGGAAAAGTCATCGACCTCGTGCTCCCGGTTGCCGTACTGATTGTATCAGCGATCGGAGCGATGGTTTACACTGGCTTCCTCGGCGGCGCGGACAATGTGATTTCCGCGTTCGCAGGATGTGATGCAGAGACGAGTCTGATTTTTGCCTCCGTCGTGACGATCCTGTTTATGATGGCGCTGTATCTGCCGCGGAAGGTCATCACCTTCAAGAGCTTTATGGACAGCCTGTCCGAGGGCTTCAAGCTGATGGTTCCGGCGGTTACGATTCTCGTCTTTGCGTGGACCTTAAAAGGCGTCGGTGATGCGATGGGCCTGGCCCAGTTTGTCGGAAGCGTCGTGGGAGACCATGCATCCGCAAGTATTTTTATCCCGGTGGTGCTGTTCGCCGTGGCGGTGTTCCTTTCCTTTTCGACGGGAACCTCCTGGGGAACGTTCGCGATTCTTGTGCCGATTGCAACGGGCATGTTCGCCGCCGGAACAAATCTGGAGATGATGATTATCTCGGTATCCGCCGTCCTGGCAGGGGCGGTCTGCGGTGACCATATTTCGCCGATCTCGGATACGACGGTTATGTCAAGTGCGGGTGCGCAGAGCAACCATCTGAACCACGTATCGACGCAAATGCAGTATGCGGCCGTTACGGCGTGTGTCTGCCTGGTGGGATATCTGATTGCAGCCGTGACCAGAACGTGGTGGATCACACTTGGCGTCAGCCTTCTTCTTCTTTTGGCTGTTTTAACCGGAATGCGCAGATTTTGCGCAAAAAAAGCGGAAAACGGCAAAAAATAAAAAAGAAAACAGAAAAACGCGTGAAATGCTTGACGGGAGAGAAAAAGAACCGTATACTAAAAAATAGAACAAATATTCACAGGACAACGGTGTCCTGCAAAGAAGAAGCGGAACGCTTTTGGAGCAGGAATGTGAATTGGAACAGAAGGAATTGGATTTTTCAAAGTCCAGTTCCTTCTGTTTATCTCTGTTAAAATTGCATCGGAGCTGTGAAATGCAGGAGAAGAAAGGAGGCATTCCGGGGCGAAAACGCTTTGGAAAAGGGAAGGACTGTTATGGTCAGAAAGATCATAGCAGACAATGGCAAAAACAAAAAGAGGGAGAAAATATATGATATTTGGAAAGTACATTAACAAATACTACCTGAAGAATGCGCCCATTCTGATTCTCGGTCTTGCAGCGCTGATTCTCGTAGATTATTTCCAGCTTTTCATACCGGAGCTGTACCGCATGGTCATCAACGGCATGAACGGCGACCCTGTTCTGGTCAACGGCCAGGCGGCGGTGTTTGATATGGAATTTCTGCTGGATCAGGTCTGCCGGCCCATGATTATTACCATTATCGTCATGGTAGTCGGCCGTTTCCTGTGGCGAGTCTGCTTTTTCGGCTCCGCAATCCGCGTGGTGACCGATCTTCGTACCTGCATGTTCGCGCACAGCAAGGAGCTGTCCCAGGAGTATTATCAGGTCAACAAAGTCGGAAACCTGATGAGTCTTTACACGAACGATCTCGATACCGTGCAGGAGTGCTTCGGCGACGGTATTCTGATGTTCTGCGATGCGCTGTTTTTAGGCCTGCTTGCCGTGATCAAAATGTGGCGCATGAACCACTTCCTGACCGGCCTTTCCATGATCCCGATGGCATTTCTGATGGCCGCCGGCACAACGCTCGGCAAATACCTGATGAAAAAGTGGGAAGAGCGCCAGGCGGCCTTTTCCGAGCTGTCCGATTTCGCGCAGGAAAACTATTCCGGTCTTGCTGTCATCAAAGCATTCGTCAAAGAGACGAAAGAGCTGATGATGTTCCGTAGACTGAACCGCGAGAACGAGGACATCAACGTAGAATATACCAAAATTTCCACACTGCTGAACATTATGGTAACGCTGTTCGTCGAGTCCGTCATCTGTGTAATCTTAGGCTACGGCGGCTATCTCGTTTACTGCGGAAGCTTCGACGCCGGCCAGCTTGTCGAGTATATCGGCTATTTCTCGGCCGTTGTATGGCCGATCATGGCGGTCTCCATGCTGATCGAGAAGACATCCCGTGGAAAAGCGTCCTTAAATCGTATTACGGAACTGCTTGACGCAAAAGTCGATGTGAAGGACCGCGGCGGTGTGCAGGATCTGCCGTCCATCCATGGAAAAATCGAGTTCCGCAATCTGACCTTCCGCTATCCGGACGGGGAGTACGATGTGCTGAAAAACGTATCGTTTACCATTGAGCCGGGCGAGAGTGTCGGCATCGTCGGAAAGACCGGTTCCGGAAAAACGACCATCGTCGATCTGCTGCTCCGCACCTACAACGTGCCGGACGGAACGCTGTTCATTGATGACCACGATGTCAACACCGTTTCCATCCACACCGTGCGTGAGGGCTGTGCCTACGTGCCGCAGGACAACTTCCTGTTCTCCGACACGATTTCCGGCAATATTTCCTTCGCCTTTGATGACGAAAACCAGGAGGCCATTGAGGATGCGGCGATGATGTCCGATGTCCATGACAATATCGCAGAGTTCAAAGAGGGCTACCGCACCGTTCTTGGCGAGCGCGGTGTGACGGTTTCCGGCGGACAGAAGCAGCGAATCTCGATTGCGCGTGCGCTGATGAAACACGCACCGATTCTGATTCTCGACGATTCCGTCTCTGCGGTCGATACCAAAACAGAGCGCACGATTCTCGACAATCTCAAAAAACGTGAGGGACTGACGACAATTCTGATCGCACACCGGATTTCAACGGTGGAGCAGATGGACAAGATCGTGTTCGTCGAGGACGGAGAAGTCCATGCAGTCGGAAAACACGAGGATCTGTACCGGACCTGCACGGCGTACCGCAAGATGGTCGATCTGCAGAAACTTGAAGAGGAAGCGGGGGAGGAGTAGAAATGCACAATTATTATCCGATTCTCTGGGTCGGCGCGATCATCGGCGTGATTTCCACCCTGCTGATTGTGGCCGCGTTTGTAGTGAAAGATGGAGAAAAAGAAACCGGCTTTGAGCGGAACATGAAAGACAGTGAAATCATGCAGCGTCTGATGGATTACGCAAAGCCGTTTTACCGCCAGTTTATCGTTGTTGGTTTTCTGATGCTGTTTTCGATCGCGTACGATATCATTTCGCCGCTGATCGTCGGCAAAATTGAGGAGCTCGTCGTTGGAAAATTCGCGCTGAATACCCTGTTTCTGTGGGTAGCGGGCTATGCGGCAATCCTTCTTGTCTCGATGGCGTGCACGTATTTCCAGGCCGTGATTCTGCAGAAGACGGGTCAGAAAATCATTTCCAATATGAGGGAGGATCTGTTCGTCCACATCGAGCGCCTTTCCCACGAGCAGTTAAATGAGATTCCGGTCGGAAAGCTTGTCACGAGAACGACAAACGATACGAACGCGATTTCGCTGATGTTCACCAATCTTCTGGTCAATCTTCTGAAGAACTTCTTCGTGATCATCGGTATTCTGATTGCGATGCTGTTTCTGAACTATGAGCTGACGCTGATGGTGCTCTGCTTCGTGCCGTTTATCATGCTGTTTTCGATTATTTTCCGCAAATTCTCGCGAAGAGCACACCGGAAAGTAAAAGACTGTACTACGGACATCAACACGTATCTGTCGGAGAACCTTTCCGGTATGAAAATCACACAGATCTTCAACCGCGAGGATGCCAAGATGCGCGAGTTTACCGACAAGAGCAACGCACTCGGCCGCGCACAGCAGGAGCAGATTTTCGTGTTTGGTATTTTCCGTCCGCTCGTCTACATGCTGTATATCAGCTCCGTGCTCTGCCTTTTGTATTTAGGCGGCAAGGGCTATCTGGAGGGAACGTCGTTCCTCGGCCAGACGCTTACCAGCGGTATGATCGTCAGCTTTTACATGTATATTTCAAAATTCTTCAACCCGATCCAGAACCTGGCGGAGCAGTTCAACTGGCTGCAGTCCGCATTTGCATCCGCCGAGAAAGTATTCTCGATTCTGGATCTTGAGCCAAAAATGCAGGATGCGCCGGATGCGATCGAGCTTACCGGCATCAGGGGCGAAATTGAGTTCCGCGACGTATGGTTTTCCTATATCCCGGGCGAGTGGGTGTTAAAAGGCGTTTCGTTCCACGTCAACCCGAAAGAGACAATCGCATTTGTGGGTTCCACCGGTTCCGGAAAATCGACGATTCTTTCCCTGATCTGCCGGAACTACGAGTTCCAGAAGGGTGAGATTCTGATCGACGGCATTGACATCCGAAAGATCAAGATCGATTCCCTGCGGAAAAAATTCGGCCAGATGCTGCAGGATGTCTTCCTGTTCTCGGGAACGATCCGTAGCAACATTATTCTCCGCGAGGAGGGGATTTCCGATGAGGAGATCATGGACGTCTGCCATTACGTGAATGCTGACCAGTTTATCAACAAGCTGGATCACGGCCTCGACGAGCCGGTGCGGGAGAGAGGAAACAACTTCTCCGCCGGACAGCGCCAGCTTCTCTCGTTTGCGCGTACCATCATCCATAAGCCTTCGGTCATGATCCTTGACGAGGCGACGGCAAACATCGACACCGAAACCGAGCTTCTGATCCAGGATTCCATGGAAAAGATGAAGAACATCGGAACGATGCTGATCGTAGCGCACCGTCTTTCGACGATCCAGCATGCGGATGAGATTATCGTACTGTCCCACGGAAAAATCGTGGAGCATGGAACGCATCAGGAGCTTTTAGCAGCGCAGGGAAGATATTACCAGCTCTACACGCTGCAGTACCACCGCGAGCAGAGTGAGAAACAGAGAGGAAGAAAGTAAGAAAATTTTAGAACAATAAAGACAATTTACAAAAAGGGAGAAATTTTGTTTGTGCAAAGTGACAAAATTTCTCCTTTTTTTACGGTGTATCATATTAAAATGATTTTAAATCAATATAGTCATATGAAAAAAATATGAGCATAATACGATATCCGTTTTTCCATCTCAAAAAGCGGGCGGTTATAATAAGGGAAGCAAAACGGCAGGCACCAAAAAGCCGGGCCGTCTGTTGAAAGAAAGGGAAAATTTATGGAAAAGAAAGCAAGCCTTGTAGGACGCCTGCTCTCGGAAAATCAGATGTCGGAAGCATTTATCAACAGTATGTTTCTGGCGCTGTCCGGCGGTTTTCAGGATGCCTACACGTACAATTGCAGAGATGAAGTATTCTCAAATGCCCAGACGGGAAACGTTGTGCTGATGAGCCAGAACTTTCTGGAAGGAAACTTTACGGCAGGTCTTCGGTATCTCTTCCCGATCCTCTTTTTTGCGATGGGTGTATTTCTGGCAGAAAATTTCCAGGAGCATTACCGGTATGCAAAGAGGCTGCACTGGCGGCAGGTACTTCTCGCGGCGGAAATTGTGATCCTTGCGATCGTCGGATTTATTCCGTCTTCTTATAATATGCTCGCGGCGATGCTTGTATCGTTTGCGTGCGCGATTCAGGTACAGACCTTCCGCAAGGTCGGCGGTTATTCGTATGCAAGCACCATGTGCATCGGAAACCTGCGAAGCGGAACCGCAGCGCTGTCTATGTATATGCGGAATAAGAAAAAAGAACAGCTCCGTCAGGCCGGATACTATTTCGGCGTGATTCTGGCTTTCGCCATCGGCGCCGGAATCGGAGGCGTGTTCTCCATGCTGTATGGAATCCATGTAATCTGGATTTCCTGCGGACTTCTTCTGGTGAGCTTCCTTCTGATGTCACTGGAAAAGTACCGCTGAGAAATAAGAGAGAGTGAAGAAAGAAGGCTGAAAAAATGGAAGTATTTCTGGAGTGCTGTATGACACTATTCTTTTCAGCGGCCATGCTGCTGCTGATCGTCCGCCTGGCAAAGGGTGAGGAGAAAAACATGATGTTTGCGCGTGTGTTCTCCTTGGCGTCCAACGTCGGTTTCTGGATTGGAATTGTCCGCATCGCTGTGCTGAACCGGAGCGGATTTCTGATGTTCTTCTACATCACAGGCGCAATGCTTTCCTACACGGCGATGGTATTTGCCATGCCGCATAAAAAAGAGCAGATTGCCGGACAGCAGGCATAAATAAAAAAGAGACCCTGTATACGGGAAGGATGGAGCAGCGATGTTCCGTCCGCCGGTAGACAGGGTCTTTTTCTGTTTCAAACAAAAGTTCATAAAATCTTATACGCGTTCCAGAAGCTCCTCGATCAGCTCTTTTGCCGCCGCGTTCTGGTGCTGCCGCGGGTTGATGATAAGACAGATTTCACGTTTGGGGGCCTCCTCGATGAGCGGAATCCGACAGACGGTACGGCTCTTTAAGGCATCGCGTGCCAGCTCCTCCGGATAAAATCCGATGCCGAGGTTATACTCGACCATAGGAAGAATCTGATCCGTCGTCGCCGCCTCCATATCGGGGTGGAAGGCGAGGTTGTGATTCAGAAAGTACTCGGCGTACAGCTCCCGCGTGCCGGTGTCTTTGGCAAGCGAGATAAAAGGATATTCTGACAATTCGCCGAGATGATGCGGCTCTGCGGAAAGGGATGCATATTTCGATCCGCCGATCAGAATTTCCTGGAATGGGAAAATCGGGATCTTGTGCAGCGGTTTGCGGATTTCCACCGGGCTTGTGACGACTGCGAAGTCGACCAGACCGTTTTCGAGCGCCTGGATGGCCTGCGGCGTCGAGTGGTTGGAGATGCGCAGGCGGACGTGCGGATAGCGGGTGTGGAAGTGCTCCAGGCGGGAGAGCAGCATCAGACGAAGTGCCGTCTCGCTCGCACCGATTGTGATAAGGCCGCTCTCAAGAGACCGCTCAAGAGCCAGCTCCTCCTCAACCGTGCGGAGCTGTTCGTAGGCAACGGCCACACGCTCATACACCTTTTCGCCCTCCGCTGTCAGTGTGACACCCTGGTGGGAACGGATAAAAAGTTTGCAGCCAAGCTCACTTTCCAGATTGTTCATGCACCGTGTGATGTTGGGCTGGTTGTTTTTCAGAATTTCCGCGGCTTTTGTAAAGCTGTGATATTGTGCTACGAAGTAAAAAATGCGATAATAATCATATGTAATCATAAAAACCTCCGAAGGATGAAGAAGAAAAATCATCCATGATTGCTTCAATATAAAATACATGCGCCGGGTTGTCAAGGGATTTCTGAGGATGGTCCGGCCGGATTGTGCGGGGGATGGCAGAAGAGAAGTGGAAATTTTTTGAAAAAACACTTGCAAAATACCCGGACAGGGTATATAGTGTAGAAGAAAACAAGATACCCCATTAGGGTATATGAAATAGAAAATCCAGAACTACAGAAAGGAAGACATACGATGGAACAGTACAATGTAACCGGCATGAGCTGCGCCGCCTGCCAGACCCGTGTCGAAAAAGCCGTGTCAAAGGTACCCGGTGTCACATCCTGCGCAGTCAGCCTTCTGACAAATTCCATGGGCGTGGAGGGAACGGCCTCCCCGGCAGAGATTATTGCCGCCGTGGAAAATGCAGGCTACGGTGCGTCGAAAAAAGGCGAGAAGGGAAGCACATCACAGTCGGCTTCCACAGCAGAATACGAAGAGATGCTGAAAGACAAGGAAACACCGGTCATGAAACGCCGTCTGTTGAGCTCCGTTCTTCTTTTGATTCCGCTCATGTATTTCTCCATGGGCCATATGATGTGGGGATGGCCGCTGCCGAAATTCTTTGAAGGAAACCACATCGCAATGGGACTGGTACAGCTCCTGCTTACCATTGCGGTCATGGTCATCAACCAGAAATTCTTTATCAGCGGTTTCAAGAGCCTCTGGCATAAAGCACCGAACATGGACACGCTGGTAGCGCTTGGTTCTACCGCATCGTTTGTATACAGCGTCTACGCCCTGTTTGCCATGACGGGAGCGCAGGTACAGGGGGACATGGATGCAGTCATGAGCTATATGCATGAATTTTACTTCGAGTCCGCAGCCATGATTCTGACCCTGATTACCGTCGGAAAAATGCTGGAGTCGATTTCCAAAGGAAAAACGACCGATGCGTTAAAGAGTCTGATGAAGCTGGCTCCGAAGACCGCCGTTCTCTTAAGAGACGGAAAAGAAGTGGAAGTCGGCATTGATCAGGTGAAAAAGGGCGATCATTTCATCGTCCGCCCGGGCGAAAATATTTCGGTGGACGGCGTTGTCCTGGAGGGAACGAGTGCCGTCAACGAATCCGCGCTGACTGGCGAGAGTATTCCGGTGGATAAAGAGGCCGGCGACCGCGTATCGGCGGCGACCTTAAACCAGTCCGGTTTCCTGACCTGTGAGGCGACGAGAGTCGGAGAAGACACAACACTCTCCCAGATCATTCAGATGGTCAGCGATGCGGCAGCGACAAAAGCGCCGATCGCCAAAGTGGCCGATAAAGTTTCCGGTATTTTTGTGCCGGCCGTTATCTGCATTGCACTTGCTACAATTGTGATCTGGCTGTTTGCAGGAGAGAGCGTCGGCTTTGCTCTTGCAAGAGGTATTTCCGTTCTCGTTATCAGCTGCCCGTGTGCGCTCGGCCTTGCAACACCGGTTGCGATCATGGTCGGAAACGGAATGGGAGCAAAACACGGAACGATGTTCAAAACCGCAGTTTCTCTCGAGGAGACAGGAAAAACACAGATCGTTGCACTCGATAAGACTGGAACCATCACAAGCGGAGAGCCGCAGGTAACCGATCTTGTCCCGGCGGACGGTGTAAGTGAGGAGGAGCTTTTAAAAGGTGCCTTTGCACTGGAGCAGAAAAGTGAGCATCCGCTGGCCCGTGCGATTCTTGCACTTGCAGAGGAAAAAGGCCTGGCCCGCGAAGAAGTCAGTGATTTCTCTGCGCTTCCTGGAAACGGCCTTGTGGCAAAACGGAACGGAAAAGAGCTCTGCGGAGGCAACCGCGCACTGATTACGAAAAAAGCGGTTCTCGCGAAACAGATGGAAGAGCAGGCAGCAAAACTTTCCGAAGAAGGAAAGACACCGCTGTTCTTCAGTGAAGATGGAAAGATGCTCGGTATGATCGCGGTTGCGGATGTCATCAAAGAGGACAGCCCGCGTGCGGTGAAAGAGCTGCAGAATATGGGAATCCGTGTCGTGATGCTGACCGGAGACAATGAGCGCACCGCGCGTGCCATCGGCGCTGAGGCAGGTGTGGACGAAGTCATCGCAGGCGTTCTGCCGGATGGAAAAGAAGCGGTCATCAGCCGCCTGAAAGAAAAAGGAAAAGTAGCGATGGTAGGAGACGGCATCAACGATGCACCGGCTCTGACCAGTGCGGATATCGGTATTGCCATCGGAGCAGGAACCGATATCGCGATCGATGCGGCAGACGTTGTCCTGATGAAGAGCCGCCTCTCCGATGTACCGGCAGCGATCCGCTTAAGCCGTGCGACCCTCAGGAACATTCACGAGAATTTGTTCTGGGCCTTCATTTACAATATCATCGGTATTCCGCTGGCTGCGGGCGTATGGATCCCGCTGTTCGGCTGGAAGCTGAACCCGATGTTCGGTGCGGCGGCGATGAGCCTTTCGAGCTTCTGCGTTGTGACAAACGCCCTGCGTCTGAATCTGTTTCGGATGCACGACGCGTCAAAAGATAAAAGAATCAAAAACGAAATTCCAAAGGAGGATCTGAACATGACAACAGAACAGGGAATGGTAAAAACCATGACAATCGAGGGCATGATGTGCGGCCACTGCGAGGCAAGAGTGAAGAAAACACTTGAGGCAATCGAGGGTGTTGCATCCGCAGAAGTAAGCCATGAAAAAGGAACAGCCGTTGTAACACTGACAGCTCCTGTATCAGACGATGTGCTGAAAACAGCCGTAGAGGCACAGGATTACACCGTAAAAGGAATCCAGTAAAACAGGAAACATTGAGAAAAGGGAAACACGCCTGGAATGAAAATTTCCGGGCGCGTTTCTTTTTTTTACCAGATATAGCAAAAATATTGCAATTTGTTCGGAATTTTCGTGACAAAAGGACAAAAATCCGTTAGGATAGAGAAAAAGAAGAGCAAAAACAAAAGGGTTTTAGGATCAGGAGGTTTTTACATTATGACAGAGTACAGACTTGCAAAGCCGGAAGAGTGGGAGGACTGCATTGAACTTGCAAACTACGTGTTCAGCACGGCACACCGTCCGCACGACTTTGAGCAGTTAATTCCAAGGGTTTATCAGGCAGGACCGGAAATGGCACGGATCCACCGCGTCGCTGTTGCGGAAAACGGCAGACTCCGGGCCGAGATTGCGGTGCTTCCGCAGCAAATGGCAGCAGGGGGTAAGCTGCTCCGCGCAGGATATGTGGGAAGCGTTTCCGTGCATCCAAAGGCAAGGGGCGAAGGCCACATGAAGCGTCTTCTTGGCGACTGGATTACGGATCTGGAAGGAACGTGTGATCTTCTGGCACTGGACGGTCAGAGACAGCGGTATGCCTACTTTGGCTTTACGCCGGGAAGTGAAAAATACACGTTTTACCTGGATGTGGCAAATGTGCGCCATACCTGGAAAAACGGGGAACTCTCCGCTTATACCTTTGCGCCGCTGTTTCCGGAAAACGGCGAAGCGGACGAAGAGGCGGCAGCCTTTGCAAAGAAGCTGAATGAGGAAAAACCGCTTTACGTGGTAAGAGAGGATGTGAAAGCCTGCCTGAAAACATTCGGTGAGCAGGCAATTGCAATCTGGAAAAACGGTGAGCGGATCGGATATCTGGCACTTTGCGGCGGAAACCAGGTTGTGGAAGCAGAAGTGTTGGAGGAACAGGATTTCGTTCCTGCACTTGCCGCTTATTTAAAAGAAAATGCGCTTGACTCTCTTTTCATTTCCATTCCGGTGTATGAGACCGGAAAAGCAGCAGCGTTATCGGAAGTCTGCGAGAGTTTCACAAAAGAGCGCTGCGGTTCCGCGATGTACCGCATTTTTGAGTTTGCGGACGTTATCGAGGCAATGCTGACCATGAAAGCAGAGACGATGGGCATCAGCGATGGAACGTGGTCTGCTGTACTGGAGGGGCAGCCGGTGACCGTGACGGTAAAAGATGGAACTGTGACCGTGACAGGGGAAGCCCATCCGGGGGCAGATGTACTCAACCGGGAGCAGGCGCAGGAACTGCTTCTTTCACCGCTGGCAAGTAAGGGAAGCAAGGTTCCATCTGAAATCTGGAAGAACATTCCATCCGACTGGTTCCCGCTTCCGCTGTACTGTGCGACGGCAGACGAATTTTAGGCAATGACTGTTGGGAGGCAGAGAAATATGAACGAGACAGCGAAACGAGACAGAAGAGACGAAAAAGAAGAAATCCGGTACCATGTGATTTTCTACGGCCAGGTGCAGGGCGTGGGGTTCCGTTACCGGGCGTATTATGCTGCCTACCAGCTCGGACTGACCGGCTGGGTGAGAAACTGCTGGGATGAGACGGTGGAGATGGAGGTGCAGGGTGATGAGGAGACGATCACGGAGATGATCAAAAGGATCCGCACCTCCAGCTACATCGAAATCACGGATGCAAAATGGACGAAGATTCCGCTGGAATCGGAATTCGGTTTTCATATCCGTTGATCAGGGCTGTTTTTTCTCTTTTTCCGGAATTTCGACGAGAATGATATCGTTGCCGATCTGGCAGATGCGGTCCCATGGGATCACAAAATCCTCGCCGTGGCAGAAAAAGCCGCAGAATTTCACAGGACCCGGAAGAACGAGTCCGGTAAGATGTCCCGTTTTTGGATTGAATTCCACATCAATCGGACAGCCGAGCGTTTTGCAGGTGCAGATATTGATAACTTCTTTCTGGCGGAGATCTACAACGCGCATGCGGTGCTCCTTTTTACAGATTCCTATGGAAAAACATATGCGAAAATGTTGCTGCAGTTGACTTGAATTTCACGGAAAAATGCGTATACTGTAAAAGTAGAAAACTTTCCGAAATACTTATTTAGAAACGAGGACGAAAGATATGAGATGTCCATTTTGTAATCAGGATAATACCCGGGTTGTGGATTCACGCCCGATTGAAGACAGCAATGCGATCCGCCGCCGCCGGATGTGCGATGTCTGCGGCAGACGCTTTACAACATACGAAAAAGTGGAGACGATCCCTTTGATCGTCATCAAAAAAGATATGAACCGCGAGCAGTATGACCGCTCGAAAATCGAGACCGGCATCCTGCGCGCCTGCCACA
>OJNY01001555.1_pt1 | contig 13958 bp, 10 predicted proteins | sample 1597931 | NCBI WGS metagenome assembly OJNY01 (sample SAMN01915209, study PRJEB22387) | human gut metagenome | isolation source: stool | host: Homo sapiens | place: USA
TTTAAGTATATCGGAGAGCAGATTAAGTTCTTCGAGCAGCAGCATACCTATGAGTATATGTTCGGCTTCGAGGAGAGCTATGGCTGTCTTGTCGGAACACATGCAAGGGATAAGGATGCCATCGTTGCTGTTATGGCTCTGTGTGAGGCAGCAGCATACTACAAGAAGCAGGGACTTACTCTCTGGGATCAGATGGTCAATATCTATGAGAAATACGGCTATTACAGAGAAGGACTTAAGTCAATCACACTCAAGGGCGTTGAGGGTGTAGCTAAGATTAAGGAGATGCTTGATAATCTTCGTGAGCACACTCCTGAGAAGTTCGGTGACTTCACTGTGCTTTCGGCGAGAGATTATGACAGGGATGTGATTGTTGACATGAAGACAGGCGAGAAGAAGCCTACAGGTCTTCCTAAGTCCAATGTTCTCTACTATGACCTCAATGATGGGGCATGGTGCTGTGCAAGACCATCGGGAACAGAGCCTAAGGTTAAGTTCTACATGGGCGTTAAGGGCACAAGCTTCGACGATGCACAGGCTAAGCTTGCTGCATTATCGGACGCTGTTATGAAGGTAGTCACAGGTGAATAGACAGATATCTGTCTGTAAAAGCTTCATTTGATTGATAATGATTTATACCTGATGTGAGGCTGGCATATTTATAATATGTCAGCCTCATATAATGCCAAGGGATATGTATAATATAACTTACAAAGGTAATTGCCAAACGCAAATCTGCCGGTAAACAGCTGTGTACTGGTAAAATTACACAGCGTACGGCTGGCATACACTGCGTTTCGCAATTACCTAATATGATTTACAAAAAGAGGTAATTAAAACCCACATGAAGGATTTAACACATGGAAAGCCGGCGAGGATAATACTGTATTTTGCACTTCCGATTCTGATTGGGAATCTTTTTAACCTTGCCTATAATCTTGCCGACACACGTATAGTCGGAACTTATCTTGGAAATGATGCGCTTGCCGCGGTCGGTTCAATAAGCACATTGAATGACCTGCTTGTAGGATTCATTGTCGGGCTTGCGAATGGCTTTGCGGTCATCATGGCACAGCATTTTGGGAGCGGGGATAAGAATAAATCGAGAAAAGTGTTTGCACTGTCAATTTTAATGGGACTTGTTGTTACTGCTATAGTTGTGGCGGGAAGTCTTATTTTTATGGATGGACTTCTGGACTGGATGAATGTGATGGACGAGCACAGGGAGGCGTCCGTTGCATATATCACGGTTATCATAGTGGGACTGTTCTTTTCGATTATATACAATGTGCTTGCCGCAAATCTAAGAGCCATAGGTGATGCGTACACGCCGCTCATCTTTCTCATAATCTCAGCAGTGCTCAATGTGGTACTGGATATACTGTGCGTGAAGTATATGGACATGGGCGTGAGGGGAGCCGCCGTGGCTACCGTTGTGTCACAGGCTGTTTCGGCTGTACTGTGCTTTGGATATACATGGAAAAAATATGCTTTTCTGCATTTTAATATAAAGGATTTTGTGCCTAAGAAGGAATTTTTGAAACCGATGCTTGAAGGCGGCTTGTCGATGGGGCTTATGAACTCACTTGTCTCATTCGGTACGCTTTCATTGCAGACGGCTATAAATACATTGGGAACGAACACCATAGTGGCGCACGCTGCCACCAGAAAGCTCACGAACCTGTATATGCTTCCGTTTAGTGTGCTTGGCACAACCATGGCTACCTACAGTGGCCAGAACTATGGTGCCGGAAGGTATGACAGAATACGCGCGGGGCTTAAGGTATCGTTAGGCTGCTCTTATATCTGGTGTGTTATTGTGCTGATTGCGAGCTATACGGTATGTCCGTATCTGATTGTTGCCATCACTGATACCGGTATAAGCGAGGTTATAGACACAGCCTGCCTGTATCAGCGCTTTGATACATGCTTTTATCTGCTTGTGCCTACTATAACAATACTAAGAAACAGCCTTCAGGGCATGGGCGACCATATCACACCTATTTTTTCGAGCGGGCTTGAGCTTGTGGGAAAAGTACTGATTGCCATGCTTCTGACACCGGTAATAGGATATTGGGGTATAATCGTTTCAGAGCCTATAGTATGGGCGGTTATGGTCATTCCTCTTATAGTAAGCATGGTCAAAAGGATGAAGCGGGCATTTGTAAATGAGAAAATAAGGAATGAAAAATAGTACATTATTCCGTATTGACATTTCAGTGTATACACTGCATAATGTAGCATGTACGTTATGGAGACACAATATATTGTGGTTATAAGTTTGGGAGGGTTTCAATGAAGATTATTAAGAGAAATGGCTCGGAAGAGGGCTTTGACGTCAGTAAGATAGTGGCGGCCATCACGAAGGCTAATGCTGCTGTGGATAATTCACCTCTTAGTAAGGAGCAGATATCGGATATAGCAGACTATGTTGAGTACAAGTGCAACAAGCTTAACAGGGCTGTATCGGTAGAGGAGATACAGGATATGGTGGAGAACCAGATAATGTCCACAGGAGCATTTGACGTTGCAAGAGACTATGTCCGCTATCGTTATAAGCGCTCTTTGGTAAGAAAAGCCAATACTACGGATACGAGAATCCTTTCACTGATTGAATATAATAATGAAGAGGTTAAGCAGGAGAACTCCAACAAGAATCCGGCTGTAAACAGTGTTCAGAGAGATTACATGGCAGGAGAGGTGAGCAAGGATATCACAAGAAGGCTTCTTCTTCCTACTGAGGTTGTGGAGGCGGATGAGCAGGGAATAATACATTTCCATGATTCGGACTACTATGCACAGCACATGCATAACTGTGATCTGGTCAATCTTGAGGATATGCTCCAGAATGGAACGGTTATAAGCGAGACTCTTATTGAGAAACCACATAGTTTTTCAACAGCATGTAATATTGCCACACAGATTATAGCGCAGGTGGCATCAAGCCAGTATGGAGGACAGAGCATATCACTTGCACATCTTGCCCCGTTTGTCAATATATCACGAGAGAAGATCCGTAAGGATGTGATGGAAGAGCTTGAACTGTTAGGCTGCACTCCATCCGATGAAAAGATTGCGGAAATAGTTGAGACAAGACTTAAGAAGGAGATTACCAAGGGTGTCCAGACAATCCAGTACCAGGTAATCACACTCATGACCACCAATGGACAGGCACCATTCCTCACGGTGTTCATGTACCTTAATGAGGCGAAGAATGAGCAGGAAAAAGCAGACCTTGCCATGATTATAGAGGAGACTCTTAAGCAGCGCCTTCAGGGTGTCAAGAATGAAGCGGGAGTGTGGGTTACGCCGGCATTTCCTAAGCTTATATATGTGCTTGAGGATGATAATATAACAGAGGATTCCAGGTATTTTTACCTCACAGAGCTTTCAGCCAGATGCTCGGCAAAGAGGCTTGTTCCTGATTACATATCAGAGAAGAAGATGAAGGAGCTTAAGGAGGGAAACTGCTTCCCTGTTATGGGCTGCAGAAGTGCTCTCAATCCATGGAAGGATGAGAATGGCAGCTATAAGTTCTACGGAAGATTTAATCAGGGGGTTGTCACAATTAACCTCGTTGATGTGGCACTTTCCTCGGGTGGAGATTATAATAAGTTCTGGGAGATATTTGACGAAAGGCTTGAGCTGTGCTATCGTGCGCTCATGTGCCGTCATAACAGACTTAAGGGTACTGTTTCCGATGTTGCACCGATTCTCTGGCAGAACGGAGCACTTGCCCGCCTTAAGAAGGGTGAGAAGATAGATAAGCTTCTCTACGGAGGTTATTCTACAATCTCACTTGGTTATGCGGGGCTTTATGAGTGTGTGAAGTATATGACGGGACTTTCACATACGAATCCGGAGGCAACGCCATTTGCAATCTCAGTCATGAAATATATGAATGACAAATGTGCAGAGTGGACTGATAAGACCAATATAGCATTCAGCACCTACGGCTCACCTATCGAGAGCACTACCTACAAGTTCGCCAAGTGCTTACAGAAAAGATTCGGCATTATACCGGGGATAACGGATAAGGGCTATATAACCAACAGCTATCATGTACATGTGACGGAGCCTATTGATGCATTCTCGAAGCTTGCATTTGAGTCCAAGTTCCAGGCACTCTCCACAGGCGGTGCCGTGAGCTATGTGGAGGTTCCGAACATGCAGCATAATATACCGGCTGTGCTTGAGGTTATCAAGTTCATATATGAGAATATCATGTATGCGGAGCTTAATACCAAGAGTGACTACTGCCAGAAGTGCGGATTCTCAGGAGAGATACAGACTGTGGTGGACGATGACAAGAAGATTGTCTGGGAGTGCCCACAGTGCGGAAACAGGGATGAGAACACACTCAATGTGGCACGCCGTACCTGCGGATATATAGGCACACAGTTCTGGAATCAGGGAAGAACGCAGGAAATCAGGGAGAGAGTTCTCCATTTATAAAATAAAAGAGATGCGAAGCATCATTTTTATATGAGCAGGCAGCGAAGCGGATTGCGAATATCATTGACAAATAAAATATAACTGTCCGGATTAGGGCAGAATTTTATGAAATTAAAGTTCAATCCATTACCCTTGGGTGATGGACTGAACTTTTTTTTGCTATGTGTTGGTTTCAGGCGAGGCACCTGTGGTTCTGCATTTTTGGTTGTTTTTTTTGAAGATTATGATATAATAATTAACAAAAATAATCTTATATATCAGGACGATTTTAGTAAATATGCAGAAAAAATATGAAGGATGATGAAACATAATGTGTTATTCGAAGATAGATTTTGATATGTAAGTTATAAATATAAAAAAGACAGAACCATATAAAAATTGGAGGGATTCTTGAAGTATGAAGAGCAGGACGATAAGTTTTTACATGATATTATTGTTGTTGGTTCTTGTTCCGACAATAACAGTGTCGATAAGTTTAAGCATTGTGATGTATAATATGACATCCAGGGAAATAAGAGATTCCATGAATAATTCAATGGTATCTTATATTACTGAAATGGGTATTGCATATGATAACACAACGGAGACAGCCAAGACGATAATGAGAACATTTGCATCCAATCCGGATGTGATAAGCTATCTGAAAAATCAGGATGATACTGAACTTGGCGAAAAAGTACAGGAGTATACTAAGAATTATTTCGGCCAGCTGGACGGATGGGAAGGCATTTATCTTGCCAGTTGGGAATCAAAGGTCTTGTCGCATCCGACAGACTCTGTAGTTGGAAGAGTTATGAGAGAAGGGGACAGACTTAAACAACTGCAGGATTCGATGCTGTCAAGTGATGGGGTATATAATGTAGGAATTATAAATTCACCTGCTTCGGGGCAGCTCATTATGTCAATGTATATGCCTGTAATGGATGGAAATGTTCCGTTAGGCTATGTAGGTGCAGGAACATATGTGCATGATAACATAAGACCATTGGATAATGCTGATAATATAGGACTGGAATCAGCATATACATATGTTGTGGATAATCATGGAACTATTCTTTATCATCCGGATAGTGGAAAAGTAGGCGGGATGTCCGAGAATGAGGCATTGCTTGAGGTACTTGCAAATCTGGGAAATGCGGATAGTAAAAAGACCGGAACAATATCATATGTTTACAATGGTGTAAAAAAACATGCAGCATACTATGTCGGCGAAGAACAGCATTATGTGGCAGTATTTACAGCTGATGATAGGGAAATATTGACTAATACGAAAAGAAATTTAAATATAATGGTTATAAGCGCTGGTGTTCTTATATTGTTTTTCTCTGCACTTGCTTTTATTGTATCCAAATTGATTGTAAAACCACTTAAAAAGATGGTTAAAGTAATTGAGGCATTATCCAAGGGGAACACTGATGTTAATACAGATGTCAGGACGGTGGTAACAGAGAGCCGTAATATAAGGGATTCTGCCACGGACTTTAAGGGTGCTCTCAGGGAAGCCTTAGGAGCGGTGAAAAATGCTTCATTGGTACTTAAGGATTCTATTGATGATGTCAGGGCAAAGACAGTGGATAACACTGATAAAGTAAATCAGATTAACACTGCTATATCAGAGATATCCCAGACATCGCAGAATGTTGCACAAAATGCCCAGGATATTACAGAGCAGACGATTACGCTGAGCGATAAAATAGATATATTGTTCAAGAACGTTGCAGAACTTGATAAGAGTGCCGGTTTGATTAAAACAAATAATGAGAATGCGGCAGCACAGATGAGCATTGTAATGGCAGCAGCACAATCATCAGTGGATGCAGTAGATGGAATTGCGGAGAAGATACAGGAGACCAATCTGGCAATTGATGAGATTAGTAAATGTGTTTCTGTTATTGAAGAGATTTCAAGCCAGACTAATCTGCTTTCACTTAATGCAAGTATTGAGGCAGCGCGTGCCGGTGAGGCTGGTAAGGGCTTTGCTGTGGTCGCAGAGGAGATAAGACATCTTTCTGATTCAACTGCGGAAAGCGCACAGGAGATAAAGCAGATTATTGAAAAGGTGGTTAAACTCAGTGAAGTGACTGTTGATTATGCGAATAAGGTTGTCAGAACAACTGAGGAGGAACAGCAGAATATTTCTGATACACAACAGCAGTTTGCAATTCTGTCTGATGCAGTGACTAATAGCCTTGACAATATATATGATATCAAGAATGTGACAGACATTCTTGAAAATATAAAGTCACATCTTGTAACAGCAACAAGTAACCTTGGTGCGATAGCTGAGGAGCTTGGAGCATCCGCACAGGAGGCCAGTGCAAACTGCCATACTGTCGCTCAGACCTGCAATGATACTGAGCTGAGTACCAGAATGATGCAGAAGGCTGATAAAGATATGATGGATGATATAGAGTTTTTTAAGCTTTAAGGAATAGCAGACTAATAGAAATTCAAAAGAGTGGATGGATTGTGAAAAGATTTCTCAATTCATTCACTTTTTTATCACAAAAAGAACACAATTCGTTGTTATATTGTACTCATAAAAGAGAGGGAAATGAAGAAATAAGTAAAGAAAATAAGATTCCCTCATGATGAATATGGAGGTAAGAGCTATGGATAACAATGAATATGGATTTAACAATATGAATGGCGAAAATAATAATGCTGTGGAGAACGCTGATGTAAGCAGTGAGAATGCTGCACAGAGTGCTGTGGAGACTAGGACAGCTTCCGGCGAGCAGGTATATGGCAGCACATATAGTGAGGCACAGACAGGTGAGTCAGCACGTGAGACATACCAGACAGACTATAGCCGTAATCAGTACAGTAATCAGTCAGCCTACAGCGCCATGTATGGCATGAACAATGAAAATGTCAACAACAATGATGGCAATGACAGGAAAGAGAAAAAGACTAAGGCAAAGAAAGAGAAAAAGCCTCATGGTTTCTTATTCAGGGCAGTAAGAGGTGTTGCATGCGCAGTTGTAATTGGTGCGGTTGCAGGTGCCTCCTGCTACGGTGCAATGTATGCCGGATATGTAAATTTCCCGACTAAGTCTAATAACGAGCTGACAGACGAACAGTTAAGCCAGATTGCAAAGGAACTCAATAAAAGTTATCTCGCATCCTTGAGCGATGGCACAGTGGCAAACGGCTCGACACTTGCGAGTGTTTCATCCGATTCCGTCAATTCAGGTGTGAATGTCATTGATGTTTCAGGCATTGTTAAGAATGTCATAAGCTCGGTTGTTGCAATCAGCGGTACACAGACCGTAACAAACAGCTCCTATAATTTTGGCTTCTGGGGCGGCTTTAACAATCAGTCCTATGAGGCAGGAGTGAGCGGTTCGGGTATTATTATCGGAGCGAACGATACAGAGCTTCTTATCGTTACGAATGCACATGTAGTCGAGGATGTAAACAATCTCAAGGTTACATTCGGTGATAATACAGAGGTTGACGCCGTTGTAAAGGGAATGAAGACAGATAGTGACCTTGCAGTTGTTGCTGTCAAGCTTGACGACATAAGCGCCGATACCATGAGCGCTATTTCAATAGCTAAGCTTGGCTCATCATCGGATGTCGAGGTAGGCGAGGCTGCAATAGCCATAGGTAATGCAGCAGGTTATGGTATATCAGTCACAACAGGTATTGTAAGTGCGGTTGGCAAGAGTCTTACGGTTGACAATGTTGTATATGATAATCTTATTCAGACAGATGCCGCTATCAACCCGGGTAACAGTGGAGGTGCATTGTTCAATGCCAACGGAGAGGTTATAGGTATCAACTCCGTAAAAATGTCGGATACCAAGGTAGAAGGTATGGGCTATGCCATCGCGATTGAGTCTGTCAAGGATATAATTGATGACCTTTCAACACAGACAACGAGAGTTGCACTTGACAATGACGAGAGAGGTTATATAGGTGTATCAGGAAGCTCAGTTACATCCGAGATTTCACAGACCTACGGCTGGCCTGTAGGTGTCCTTATCAGAAGTGTGACAGAGGATTCTGCTGCAGAGAGGGCAGGACTTCAGGTAAATGATGTTATCACGAGCTTCGATGGCAAGGATGTCGATTCATGGGAGACACTTGTAAACCTTATGAAATATTATCAGGTAGGTGAGCAGGTTGAGGTTGTGTACTCACGTCTTGAGAATGGCTCGTTTACAGAATATACAACTACTTTAACCCTTACAGAGAAGCCACAGGTAAGCAATAAATAACAGAAAGCAGATTTATAAAAACGTAAAGTAGATTTATAAAAACGTAAAGCGGAGACAGGCAGGATATATCGGCAGTGTATCTAACCGTCTCCGCTTTTTCTTGCATTAATAGGGTATATTGTGTATACTGTATAAATAGTTGAAGCAACTCAGTATGCTGCTATGCGAGGAGATTTATGAACGATTTAATTTCGATTGTAGTGCCATGCTATAACGAGAGCGAGGCATTACCTAAGTTTATTGAGGTTTTGGATGGAATAATAGCTAAGATGGATTATGCAGACTTTCAGGTTGTGTTAGTTAACGATGGTTCAAGGGATAAGACACTTGAGGTGATGAAAGCTATAGCACAGACGCGTCCTTATGTTAAATATGTTTCATTTTCAAGGAACTTTGGAAAAGAGGCGGGAATGTATGCGGGACTTACATATGCGGATGGGGACTACGTGGCGATTATGGATGCAGACCTGCAGGACCCGCCGGAATTTTTGATTGATATGTACGAGGCTGTGACGAAGGAGGGCTATGACTGTGCTGCGGCAAGGCGTGTTACACGTAAAGGAGAGCCTCCTATAAGGTCTTTTTTTGCCCGGATGTTTTACAAGCTCATGGGCAGAATGTCGACAACCGAGGTTGTGGATGGCGCAAGAGACTTCAGGCTGATGAACAGAAGGTTCGTTGACGCACTTCTTAACTGCAGGGAATATAATCGATTCTCAAAGGGAATGTTCGGCTGGGTAGGATTTAATACGAAGTGGATTGCCTACGAGAATGTTGAGCGTGTGGCAGGGCAGACGAAGTGGAATTTCTGGTCATTATTCAAGTACAGTATTGAGGGGATAGTTGCATTTTCGACAACACCGCTTGTATTTGCATCGTTTATTGGTCTGCTATTCTGTTTTATTGCATTTGTGGCAGTAATCTTTATTGTAGTGAGAAAATTCATTTTCGGGGATCCGGTTGCAGGATGGGCATCCATGACATGCATAATAACTTTTTTGGGCGGATTACAGCTGTTTTTCATGGGGATTTTTGGACAGTACCTTGCAAAAACCTATCTTGAAGTGAAGGACAGACCGATTTATATAGTTGCTGATACTAATATGGAGGGAAAAGAAGGAGTAAGATATGGCAGAAGATAGAAATAATATAGATAAAGATGAAACAAAGATAAATTCTGGGAGCAATCAGAGCATGGGAAACCCGAGTAATTCCAACCAAAGTAATGATGATGAATATGAAAAAATATGTTCCATCTGCCACCGCCCCGAGAGCAAGGCAGGCAAGATGATACAGATGGGCATGGGAATGTATGTATGCCCGGACTGCATGCAGCGTTCAATGGACACAATAATGAAGGGTGATTTCAACTATGACGAGATGATGAAGCTGTCAAAGGATATGCCGGGAATCCACTTCATGAATATGTCTGATTTAATGGGTGATATACCACAGAAGCAGAAGATCAAGAAAAAGAAGGAGGGTGAGAAGAAGGTTCCTCTCATCAACCTCAAGGATATTCCGGCACCTCACAAGATTAAGGAGAAGCTTGATGAGTATGTCATTGGTCAGGAGTACGCTAAGAAGGTTATCTCCGTCGCTGTTTACAACCATTACAAGAGGGTTGCGACAGACACGATGGATTCCATAGAGATAGAGAAGTCAAATATGCTTATGATTGGACCTACGGGAAGCGGTAAGACCTACCTTGTAAAGACACTTGCAAGGCTTTTAAATGTGCCTCTTGCTATAGCGGACGCGACCTCGCTCACTGAGGCAGGCTATATCGGCGATGATATAGAGAGCGTTGTATCGAAGCTTCTTGCAGCCGCAGGCAATGACGTTGAGAAGGCGGAGCAGGGAATAATATTTATAGATGAGATAGATAAGATTGCCAAGAAGAAGGAGACACGCAGCCGTGATGTCAGTGGCGAATCTGTACAGCAGGGAATGTTAAAGCTCTTAGAGGGAGCGGATATAGAGGTGCCTGTCGGCTCTAACAGCAAGAATGCGATGGTTCCGCTTGTCACGGTGAACACGAGAAATATTCTCTTTATCTGCGGCGGAGCTTTCCCTGACCTTGAGGATATCATAAAGGAGCGTCTCAACAAGCAGGCTTCAATAGGATTTATGGCAGACTTGAAGGATAAGTACGACAATGTTGAGAATCTGGTTTCCCAGGTAACAATAGAGGATTTGAGAAAGTACGGCATGATACCGGAGTTTCTTGGACGTCTTCCAGTAGTATTCACACTGGATGCTCTTGATAAGGATATGCTTGTCAAGATTCTCAAGGAGCCTAAGAATGCCATACTCAAGCAGTATGAGAAGCTTCTTGAACTCGATGAGGTCAAGCTTGAGTTCGACGATGATGCGATAGAGGCTATAGCTGAGAAGGCTCTTGAGAAAAAGACCGGTGCCAGAGCGCTGCGCTCCATAATAGAGGAATTTATGCTTGATATAATGTATGAGATTCCTAAGGATGATAATATAGGAAAGGTGACCATAACCAGAGCATATATTGAGAAGAAGGGCGGACCACTGATTGAGATGAGAACGGCGGGGTATATGCCGGCGTAAAAGGAGAAAATAGAACATGGCTTTGATATAGCCATGATATGGCAGGACAGGGGGATGCCCTTGTCCTGTTTAAATATCGGGGGTTTTAATTTGAATCGGGCTGTATGAGGTGGATTTGTCCGGGTGTAATTTCGTATGAAAATGATGTTTTTTCATAGTGCGAATATGTTATTGCAATAATATCACCTATTTTAAGCATGGGAGCATTAGAGCTGTCGTTGATATTTTTACAATTGATGGTAACAATATCGCCTATTATAAAATTTTTATCTTCTCCGGTAATTTTTACCTGGTATATTCCGTCACTGCTAATCTCAATTATTTCTGCAAGCACTCCGTAGACGGGGGTATTGCTATCAGAATTAGGGGACAAATTACGGCTGATTTTGATTGTGCCAAATATAATCGTACACAAACAGGCTGCAATAATACAATAGCGGAGCCATACCAATCGTATGTATGACGGTCTATACATGACTGCTTCACAGATGAGGTCATCGTCAATATAATTCATAGCGATAACAAGTTTTGGAATGTTCATACTTCAATCCCTTCTTTCTCAAGATATTTTTTTAATCTGTTACGTGAGTGATACAGCATATTTTTGACCTTGCTTTCGGTGAATGAGTAGCGTTTGGCTATGTCGTTTATGGAGTCGAAAAAATAATATTTGCGTATAAATACATTGCGCGAAGTTTCTTTTTCCTGCCTTAGAAAGTCACTGATAATTTTGCCAAGATTTTCATATTCGTTTTCGGGTGCAGTATGGTTGTCCGGCAGTATTTCTTCAAGTTCCGAAAATGATACAGTCAGCTTTCGGGTGCGTTTTTGGGCAAGATTAAAATCTAGTTTCTTTAAGGACAGATTTCGCACTATTTTACAGATATATGCCATAAAGTTATCTGGTCGTGTCGGTGGAATTTTGTTCCATACACTCAAATAGGTATCGTTTACACATTCCTTAGAGTCTTCGTTGTCTGATAAAATATTGTTAGCCATATTAAGACACAGCTTTCCGTATTTTATATCTGTTTCATTGATAGCCTGCTCATTGCGTGCAAAGTATAGTTCAATAATCATTAAATCATCCATGCGTTTTTCCTCCCTTCTTTGAATTTCTGAGTGCTTTCATTTATTAAGTACGTTTTTGTGGCGGTTGGTCGTTATTTTTAATAGTATATATTTTTAATGTGAGTTAAAATTGCATTTTCAATTCATCCGATATGATTTTCTAAAATATAACAAGCTCTTTTGTCGTGTCCAAGACAGGCAAGAGAGCTTGCAGTTTATTTTTTTACCTTGTTATTGGATAATGTATTTTACACCATAAGTATTGGCAAAATCAATGCTAGAGTAATTCATGTATTTAGGTGCATCGTTATACCAACCATCAGCTACAATTAGGTAATTTGAAGAAGTTCCGGACTTTGTAGCAGTGCAATAACCAAACACATTTACAGTATGACCTGATTTGGCACCGTCTGCTGTATAAATTCTATAAGAAAGTGTTGCAGAATAGTTGTTACTAATTGCGTCAGTAAAGAATGAAAATGTTGGATTACTATTTGTGGTTGTAGTAGTATTTGTTTTGCCCATATCATTGCAATATGATTTCATTCCTTTGGCTAGTTTATAATCGTAAGTGCTTCCACATGAAACAGAGATATTATAAAATATTTGCTTTCATTACATAAGTACGGTTTAAATGTCATTGGTCGCAAATTTATAAAAAATATTGTATCTTTTTTTAAAAACAATGTTTGATTCTGTCAAAGACCAAAAGCATAATTTTGCGGAATGCTCATAATATTTAGAAAAAGCATACAGGAAGTCTGATGGACAACTGCGGAAAATATATAACAGGCGAGGACTATATCGACCTTCTGTACAGGCGCTCGGATGAGTTCAATCCGGGTGCGGAGGGGTTCAGGGATTATTGTATTACGCAGATAGATGACAGATGGGGAATAATACATCTGAATAGGAATGAGACAGGAGAGGTGAACTACGGAAATTTCGGGTACACCTCTTTTCCTCTTGTGTACGGAACACAGGATTATGGAGCCATGGGCGCGGCAGGCATAACACAGGTGAGGGAACAGCCGTTTCTTGCGCTGCGTGGAACAGGAACGCTTATAGGCATAGTCGATACTGGGATAAGGTATGAGCATGAAGCATTTGTGCGTGAGGATGGGAGCAGCATTATAGATGCGGTATGGGACCAGACGGCAGAGAAAACCGCGCAGAATGTTGATGATATGACAGAAAATATACGGGAAAGCGATAATATTAATGCAGGACGTGAACTCGATAACATGGTGATGTATGGGAAGGTGTACAACAATGCCATGATAAACGAGGCATTATCAGCACCGAATCCGCAGGAGATAGTTCCGGTCACAGACGAGGCGGGTGGACATGGGACGATGCTTGCGGGGCTTGCGGCAGGACAGGAGAAGCCGGAGCAGGGCTTTACAGGGGCGGCACCGGGTGCGAGGCTTGTGGTTGTGAAGCTAAGGCAGGCAAAACGGTATCTGAGGGATCTTTATCTTGTGAACGACAATGCACTGTGTTATTCGGAAATTGATATTATTCTTGGCATACGTTTTCTTCAGGAATATGCAAGAGAGGTGAGGATGCCTATATCCATAATTGTTGGACTGGGAACTAATATATCATCGCATAGGGGAAGCACAG
>OJNY01001579.1_pt1 | contig 13790 bp, 10 predicted proteins | sample 1597931 | NCBI WGS metagenome assembly OJNY01 (sample SAMN01915209, study PRJEB22387) | human gut metagenome | isolation source: stool | host: Homo sapiens | place: USA
GCGGATTCTATATCCGCCCGTGGCCGACCCCGCCGTTGGCAGATATAGTAGGAGGGAACGCAGTATGTACAAGGACATGATCGATACCATTGGCTATGTAGCGCAGGCCGACCCCGAGCTGGGCGCGGCCATGAACCGTGAGCTGGGCCGCCAGCGCCAGAACATTGAGCTGATCGCCAGCGAGAACATCGTTTCCCCCGCCGTGATGGCGGCCATGGGCAGTGTGCTGACCAACAAATACGCCGAGGGCTACCCCGGCCACCGCTACTACGGCGGCTGCCAGTACGTGGACGAGGTCGAGCAGCTGGCCATTGACCGCGCCTGCAAGCTGTTCGGTGCCAAGTACGCCAACGTGCAGCCCCACTCCGGCGCGCAGGCCAATTTGGCCGTCTACTTTGCCCTGCTGAATCTGGGCGATACCGTCATGGGCATGGATTTGTCGCAGGGCGGCCACCTGACCCACGGCTCTCCGGTCAATATGAGCGGCAAGAACTATAACTTTGTCTCCTACGGTGTCTCCACCGAGGATGGCCGCATTGATTATGCCGCGCTGGCCAAGCAGGTGGCCAAGGTTCGCCCCAAGCTGATTGTGGCGGGCGCCTCCGCCTATCCGCGCGCCATCGACTTTGAGAAGCTGGCCGAGATCGCCCACGGTTACGGCGCGATGCTGATGGTCGATATGGCCCACATCGCCGGTCTGGTGGCCGGCGGCCAGCACCAGAACCCTGTCCCCTACGCCGATGTGGTGACCACCACCACCCACAAGACGCTGCGCGGCCCCCGCGGCGGCCTGATTCTGACCAACAACGAGTATCTGATCAAGCGCATCAACTCCGCCATCTTCCCCGGCACGCAGGGCGGCCCGCTGGAGCACGTCATTGCCGCCAAGGCCGTCTGCTTCGGCGAGGCGCTGAAGCCCGAATTCAAGGAGTACGCCCGCAAGATCGTCGAGAACGCCAAGGCGCTGGAGGCCGAGCTGACGGCCCGCGGCGTGAAGCTGGTTTCCGGCGGCACGGACAACCATCTGCTGCTGATCGACCTGACCGACGAGGACTGCACCGGCAAGGAGCTGGAGCATAACCTTGACGAGGTGCACATCACCGCCAACAAGAACACCGTCCCCGGCGAGAAGCGCAGCCCATTCGTGACGAGCGGCGTGCGCATCGGCACCCCCGCCGTGACCACCCGCGGCATGGGCCCCGACGAGATGAAGATCATCGCCGACTGCATTGCCGACTGCATCTTTGATTTTGAAGGCAAGAAGGACGATGTCGCCAAACGTGTGGAGGAGCTGACCAAGCGCTTCCCGCTGTATGAGTGATTCTGAGCGATACATAAACTGTCCCGCCGTGGTGTACGCCCGGCGGGATTTTTTTGTGGTTGGTTGGGGGCTTTACCCATTGCCGGGTGCGCAAAGCCACGCCCTCGCCAGCGCGGCGGCTACGGCCTCCACATCCTCCTCGCGCAGGGCGGAATAGCCCGCCACCACCGTATCCGCCTGGCAGCGCTCGGGCCGGGCGAGGTAATACTCGCTCAGTCCGCGCAGCCGCACACCCTGCTCGGCCGCGGCGGCGACCATCGCTTTCTCCCCGCCCGCGCCGGGCAGCGTCAGCAGAAAGTGCAGCCCGCTGTGCACGCCGTCCAGCTCCACGCCGGGCAGGGCGGCGCGCAGGGCTGCGGCAAATGCCTCCATCCGGCGCTTGTACGCCAGACGCATCCGGGCCAGATGCCGCGTAAAGTACCCGCCCGCCATAAACTCGCAGAGGGTCTGCTGCTCAAACCGACTGACCGTGTTGGCGTAGGTGGCAAAATCCCGCCGGTAGCGCCCCAGCAGGCTTTGCGGCAGCACCATGCAGGCAATGCGGATGCCGGGTGCCAAACTTTTGGAGAAGGTGGTCAGGTAGACAACCGGCCCATCCGGCCCGGCCATACCCTGCAAACTGGGCAGCGGGCGCGTATCGAAGCGAAATTCCGAGTCATAGTCATCCTCCAGAATGTACCGCCCCGGCTTGGCGGCAGCCCACGCCAGCAGCTGGGCGCGGCGGGGCGCGGGCATCGTGACGCCGGTGGGAAAGTGATGGCTGGGCGTCAGGTAGCAGAGGTTTGCGCCGCTTTCCTCCAGCGCATCGGCGGGCAGACCCTCGCGGTCAATGTCCACCAGTGTGCAGGGGATGCCGCTGTTCTGCAAAACCGTCCGCGTGCGGGAGTAGCCGGGGTTTTCAATCGCCGCCATACCGCCCGCAAACAGGTGCGCAAGGCAACCCAGCAGATACTCAATGCCCGCGCCCACCACAATCTGCTCCGGGGTACACTCGACACCGCGGTAGCTTGACAGATACGCCGCGATCTGCGCCCGCAGCGGCGCATCGCCCTGCGTCTCGCCGCGCTGCAAAAGCTCGGGCCGCTGGTAAAGCAGCTCCTTCTGGATGCGCCCCCAGCTGCGCGCCGGAAAAAGCGCCGTGTCCACGCTGCCGGTGGAAAGGTCATACAACGGCGCGGGCTCGGCGGCGGAAGGCGGCGCGGGCGGTGCGGTGCAGCGGGCGGCGGCACCGGGGCGGCGGGGGTGCGGCGGGCGCGGCTGTGCAGCATACCGTAGGTTTTCTGCACGTAAAAACCGCTGCGGGGGCGCGGCTCGGCCAGACCCTCGGCGGCAAGCATCTGGTAGGCCGTGTCCACGGTGTTGACGCTGACCCCCTGCTGCGCGGCCATGGTGCGGCGGCCGGGCAGCGGCGTGCCGGGGGCGCGCTGGCCGGTGCGTATCTCGTCCGCAAGGGCGGCGTAAAGCTGCTCATACAGCGGGGTCTTTTCATTCGGCTGCAATTCTATCATACGGCGTCTCCCAACTGGCCCCATAAAAAATTTAAAAACTGGGCATTTATTCAGAGCCAGAATTCAGTATAATAAAAACATACCTTCCCGGAAGGAAAATGTCAATAGAGGAGTAAGGAATCTATGTCTACTGCAATGATGTGGCTGCTGTTGTTTGTGGCGGTGGCTCTGGCCCTGCTGATTGCAGCGCTGACCAAAACAAAATTTACCGTGCAGAAAATCAGCATCATCGGCATTATGGCCGCGCTGAGCTTTGTGGCCTACGAGTTTTTCCGCATCCCCAACGTGCTGGGCACCGGCTCCAGCTTCCATCTGGGCAACACCTTCACGGCGCTGACCGCCATGCTGCTGGACGGCGTCTCCGGCGGCCTGGCGGGCGCCATTGGTCTGGCGCTGGCCGACGTTGTGGCCGGTGACCCGGGCTATGCCGTCACCAGCTTTATCCTGAAGTTCATCATCGGTCTGGTCTGCGGCGCGGTGGCCCACAAGGTCATCCACCTCAAGACCTTCCCCACCGACAACAAGTTCAAATATGTAGTCGCCGTCACGGCGTCCGCCTTCAGCGGCCTGCTGGTCAATGTCTTTACCGACCCGTTCATCGGCTACTTCCGCAACCGGTTTATCTTTGGCCAGCCCGCAGAGTTTGTCTCGGTCGTAACCAAGATTGCCAGCGGTGTCACGCTGGTCAACTCGTTGCTGTCCACCGTCTGCGCAGTGATTCTGTACATTGCCCTGCGCCCCGCGCTGGAAAAGGCGCACCTGCTGCCGAAGGAGTAAACCCGGCAGCCCCCAAACAACGCTATCCTCATTTCTGTTTACCCCCGCTTCGGCGGGGTTTTTGTTTTATAGGGCGGCTTACGATAAAATCAATGCCGCGCACACGTAAATTGCTCCGCCCGTGGAAGTTGCCAGAAAAATGTCGCCTGCGGGAAACCACCGGGCCGGGCGTGCCCGGCCCCTACCGCGCAGTGAAGGATTCACGGCATTTATTGACCCGCGCAGAGGGGGGTAAGCCCCCCTACAAGGCTGCCTTTACCCAAATTATGTAAAAATTGCAAAAAGACTGGCGCTCCGGCTGCAAATGTAGTAAAATGGGTTTATATGTTCTGTAAATGATTTTCTGGACGAAAGGACTTTTCATGGCAGGCAAAACCAAAACAAAAAAGAAGCGCCCGCTGGATACGCGCAGCAAGATGTATCTGGTGCTGGCCCTGTGCAGCGTGATGCTGCTGGTCTGCATTGCGATTTCGCTGGCGCTGATTGGCGCGTTTGATTCCGGCGCAGGCAGCTCCACCGCGGACAGTGGCTCGATGGTGACGGAAAGCGGCTACAACAAAGAGCAAAACACCATTGACGCGCAGGCCTACGATGCCACGATTCTGCCCACCACCGCCGACGCAGGCGACAGCTACATAGAAGAGACCCTCTTTTTGGGGGACAGCAACACGGCGCGTATGTACCGTATGTTTGACTATTGCAGCTATGACAACGCCATCGGCTCGGTGGGCATGAGCGCGAAATCGCTGGCCAGCTTTGCCTGCGTGCAGCTGAGCACCTCGTCCAGCTACATCACGATGCCGCAGGCCGTGGCCAAGCTGCAGCCTTGCCGGGTGCTGCTGACCTTCGGCACCAATGACCTGAACCCCAGTTACAAGACGGCGGATTTCATCAAGAACTACCAGTCCGGCATTGAGTCCATCGTGGCCGCCTACCCCAGCGTGGATATTATCGTCAACTCGATTCCGCCCATCGGGCAGCAGCACTCCAACCAGAGCCTGACCCAGACGCAGGTAGATGAGTACAACAAAGCCCTTGTCCAGATGTGTCAGGACAAGGACTGGAAATTTCTGAACAGTGCCGAGGTGCTGAAGGACACCGCCACCGGCTACGCCAAAAGCGGCTATGTGGAGGCGAGCGACGGCATCCACCTGACCCGCACGGCGATGGAGGCGCTGTTCACCTACATCCGCACCCACAGCTACATCACCGAGGATGACCGCCCCGCGCTGACCAGCATCCCGAAGCACACCGGCGAAAAGGACGCCGCTGTCTACACCGCGCCGGTGGTCAACACGGAAGTGCCCGCCGCGTCCAGCGCCGCCTCTGACAGTGAGGATGAGCCCGAGCCCACCGAGGGACCCACAGAAGAGCCGACCGCAGAACCCACGCCGGAGCCGACTGCAGAGCCTACCCCGGAACCGACTGCAGCACCCACGCCGGAACCGCCCGCAGAACCCACGCCGGAGCCGGCTGCCACGCCGCCCGACACTGCCGAGGGCGGCACAGACGTCACCACCGAAGCCAATACCGCGCCGGAGCAGTCCACCGTAACCGGAAACACATAAAACACCGGACCCGTGCCCTTGGAAAAGGACGCGGGTCCGATTTTGTTTGTTCTTTATTTCAAAGCCTTCCCCAGCAGCTCCTTGCGGATATAGGCAAAGCAGGCGTCCTCGCCCTGGTCGCGCAGAATCAGCAGGCAGGTTTCCAGCTGTCTGCGCGTCTCCGGGTGGAGGATATAATGGTCGCGGCTGCGGTCATAATACTCCCACGCGGCTGCATCGGTATACTTGTCGCCCTTGTAGTTCTTGCTGGCGGCAATGCGGTCGCAAACCATCTCCGCCACGTACTTTTCCGGCATACGCATACCGGCCATCGCGTGGTCGCCGTTCGGCGCGTAGTCAATCCAGTATTCCAAATGGTGCTTGTTGCGGCCCTTGTGGTGCAGCCATGCGGCGCTGTAGCCCTCGGCCTGGCGCTGGGCATTGTTGGGGCTGCAGATTCCCTGCCAGTATTTGGCCCCGGCCCAGAACTCCACCGGGGCCAGCTTGCTCATGTCATGGGTCAGCCCCTGCCAGTACAGCCCGCAGCGGAAGCAGTTCTGCATCACCAGCATCTTGTGGTGGTGGATGGTTTTGTAATGCTTAATGGGATGCCACAAGGTCTTTTTTCCTCCCTTTATGTTCTCAGCTCAACGGTCCCATTTATCGCACAGGGCGGCAATCTGGCTGGTGAACCGGGCAAGGTCCTTGTTGGCGCCGCCCTGATTGTGGCGGATAACCTCCATCAGGCGCTTGCCCATATTGACAAGGCGGTCATAGGCGGCGCTGCTGCGCACCGTCTCGGCGCTCTTGGTGCGGACAATCCTGCTGGTGTTGCCCACCTCGGCACAGGCCACGCGGCCCTCGGCGGCAATCCAGACCGAGCCGTTGTACGGCGCGTCGGCCTCATAGCCCTCGGCGCGCAGGCGCTCGGCCCAGTGCTCGGCCACGGCATCCTCGCCGTGGTTGACAAAGACAAACTTCGGCTTTTCGTCAAAGGCGTGCAGCCAATCGGCCAGGCCGTCCTGGTCGGCGTGGCCAGAAAGCCCGCCCAGCTGGGCGATGCGGGCCTTGACCTGCACCGGCTCACCAAAGAGCTTGACCTCCTGTGCGCCGTTGATCAACGCATTGCCCAGCGTGCCGGGGCTCTGGTAGCCCACGAACAGCACGGTGCACTCCGGCCGCCAGAGGTTGTATTTCAGGTGGTGGCGGATGCGGCCCGCGTCACACATACCCGCGGCGGAGATAATGACCTTCGGCGTAGCGTCGCCGTTGATGGCCATTGACTCCTCCTTCGTCTCGCTGACGTGCAGGCCGGGGAACTGCAGCGGGTTCCGGCCGCTCTGCACAAGGGCCAGCGCCTCCTCGTCATAGCACTCCGCAAAGTTTTTCTTGAAGATGGTGGTGGATTTGCTTGCCAGCGGGCTGTCCACAAAGACCGGGAAATCCGCGTGGTTCTTGATGCGGCCCTCGGCCTTTATCTGGCGCAGGAAATAGAGCAGCTCCTGCGTGCGGCCCACGGCAAAGCTGGGAATGACCACGTTGCCGCCCTTGTCAAAGGTCGATTGCAGCACAGCGGAAAGCTCCCCCAGATAGTCCGGCTTGGGGCCGTGGCTGCGGTCGCCGTAGGTGGACTCCATCACAAGGTAGTCCGCATGGCCCGGGTTGGCCGGGTCCTTGAGAAGCGGCTGGTGCCGGTTGCCGATATCGCCGGAGAACACGATAACCTCCGGCGTGCGGCCCGGCTCCGCAATGCGCAGCGAGATGGACGCGCTGCCCAGCAGATGGCCCACATCGGTAAACCGCATCTCAATACGGCCCTGCGGGCCGTCAAACAGCGTCTGCCATACCTCATAGGGGCAGGGCACAAACTGCTTCATGACGTTCTGGGCGTCCTCCACGGTGTAGTCCGGCTCTATCATCTCCGCGCCGCTGCGCATGGCCTTGCGGTTTTTCCACTCGGCCTCCTGCTCCTGAATGTGGGCAGAGTCCTCCAGCATAATGGCGCAGAGGTCGCGGGTGGCCTCGGTCGTGTAGACCGGGCCGCGGTAGCCGTTTTTGTACAGGTACGGGATGCGGCCCGAGTGGTCAATGTGGGCGTGGGTCAGCAGCAGTGCCTCATAGGTGCCGGGGGCACAGGGCAGGTCGGCGTTCTCGTAGACGTCGCGCCCCTGCTCCATGCCGCAGTCCACCAGAAACCGGTGGCCCGCCGCCTCGACCTGTGTACAGCTGCCCGTGACCTCGCGGTCCGCGCCTAAGAATGTGAGTTTCATACACTGCGCCTCCCTTTTTGTTATCCCCGGCGGCCCACGCCGTACTGCGGGGCCTCGGGCAGGGTGAAGTTTTCTGTAAAATTGTTCGTCAGATCATTGATATTCATACGCACCGCCCAGAACACATCGCCGTAATCCCGCAAAACGGTGTAGTCTGCGCCAAGGCTTGCCAGCGTGGTGCTGTCGGTAATCAGGTAGACCACATCCCCCGCGGGGGCGTACTCGGTCAGGCTGTTCTGGTAGACGCGGCTCACCCCGCTGTCGGCCAGTGCTTTGGCGGCGTCCGCCGTGGTGCTGACCAGCTGGATGCGGGCCGTGGCGGGCAGGGCGTTCATCAGGTCGCCGCGGGTGATGTCGCCGTATTCTGGCTCGGTCACACCGCCGGCCATTGCCTCCACGGCAGCCCCCTCCGGCAGGCCGGAGGCCGGGTCCGCGGCTGCGATCCCGGCATAGAGCGCGGCCAGATAGTTGCCGAAACTGATGGTCCGGCTTGCATCCGGGTTCTCGGCGTAGGTGAACAGCGGCGTGTAGAGTATGCTCTGGTCATCGGCGTCGAGCGCGGACAGTTTGGCGGCGGCATAGACATAGGCCTCCGCGCCTGCCTGCTGTGCCTCGTCCACGGTCTCGGTGGGGGCGGCGGTGTCCTTGCCGCCTGCCGCCTCGGTGTCCTTGTCGGGGTCGGCGGCATCGGGCTGCGTTGTCTCGGTGGCCGCGGCGGCGCTCAGGCTCAGCCATCTGTTGCGGCTGCTCTCCAGCGTGGCGGCGGAAACCGGCTCCTGCAGCTCCACACGGCAGCCGCCGCCCTGCGTGAACACCAGATTCATCCGGGCCACACCGTCCAGCCCCAGCCCTGCGCCCAGCACGTTTGTGCCATTTTCGGACGCTGTAGCGTCAATGATGGCCGTCACGCCGCTGTTCAGCAGCGCCTTCTGCCAGTCTCCCGCGGGCGCGGTGGATGCCACGGCAAGGATGGCATCACACCCGGCGTTCTGCAGGGCGGCAATCTGTTCCTTAGCCGTGTCCGCCCAGTCGCGGGCCGTGATATACTCGCCGTTGGCGGCGGAATACTGCGCCGCCTGCGCGGTGTCATTCAGCGCAAAGAAGCCGATTTTATACCCAGCGCGCTCCACAATCGTGTACATACCGTTGGTGACGCGGTTGCGGTTCCAGCTGGTGGAACGGTAAAACACCGCGGTCGCCTCGTTGTTCAGGATGTTGGACGCCAGCGAGGGGCCGCTGCCCATATTGGCATCACTGAGCAGACGGGTGGTGCCGTAGGCAAAATCCTCCAGCGCCATTGCCTGCAGGTCATACCCCGCCGCCGAGAAGGCGCTCAGCATATCCATACCGCCGGTCAGGCTGGCGCTGGTCGTGCCGTGCAGGGCGTTGCCCGCGTCCAGCAGAATCGAGTCCGGCGTTGAGGCCTTCAGCGCGGCGGCGTCCGCCAGCGTGGTGCGCTCGCCCGCCAGATCGGCCGTGGCAAAGACCGGAACCGTGATGTCCCCCACCCGCACAAGGCAGGAGATGCTCTCGGTGCCATCAGCCAGCGTGGCCGTAATCGTGCACTCGCCGCTGTCCGTGCGGGCGCGGACGGTGCCGTTTTTGTCAACCGTGGCCACGGTCTTGTCGCTGGTGGTCCAGTAGACCCTGCGGCCACCGGCGTCCTCACCCGGCTCGTTCGTTGCCAATGTGGCGTAGGTATCCTTGCCGTCCAGATGCAGCTCATCCGTGCGGGTATCGTTCACCAGCACCGGCCCCGCCGCCTTGCCGTTGGCACTCGTAAGGCCGGTCAGCGCAAAGGGCCGCATAACAAAATCCAGATCGACCGTCTCACTCTGGACGCCGTAGTCAGCGCCCGGCGCACTGTAGGTGGACTGCCACATATCGTAGGTGCCGGTGTAGCCCAGCTTGTCAGAGAAGCGGGCAATCCAGAGATTATCCCGCCATTTATCAAACCCGGGGTCGCTGAACCGCGCACGTACCCAGTTCAGCGAGGCATAGATACCCTGCTTGCCGGTGTAGCCGTACTCCTCCAGCCGGGAGAAGAATGCCTCGGTCAGCTCGGCCATTTCAGCGGGGAACACGCCGCTGATGTATTTATCCTCCAGATCGTAGTAGACCGGGTAGCTGAGCTGGTAGGGGCTGGCGGTGTAGTCGTCCAGTCCCTCCTGCGGCGGCGCGGTCAGGCCCAGCAGGCGGGCAACGTGGTCGGCCTCGCTGCGGGCCTCCTCCACCGTGGTGGCGTAGGAGTAAAGATAGGTGCCAAAGGGGATGCCCAGCCGGGTACATTCATCGGCGTTGCGCCGCCACTGGGGGTCATCCTGCGCCCAGCCCTCCTCCTGGCCGTCCCACTCGCCGCCGAAGCCGCAGCGGATGATGGCAAAGTCGATGCCCGCGTTTTTGGCGGTTTCCCAATCGACCTCGCCCTGGAATTTGGAGACATCCATTCCCTTGAGCACCGCCGCCGGGATGGCCTGCCCGCTGGCGTTGAAGTAGTAGCCGAGCTCGTTTTTCTGCCAGGCCGCGGCGGGTGTGCCGTAGTCCGGCTGGGCCGGGCCCTCCGCCTCCGACGCGCAGCGCGTCAGCACCAGCGAGGCCACCAGCGTCACCAGCAGGCAGAGCAAACACACGCCCAGCACCAAGCGGCTGCGGCGGCGTTTGTTGGGGCGGCGCTTCGGTTTTCTGGGCGGCTGCGGCGCATTGGTGCGCGGCGCACCGGCGCGGGCGGGCGTTTTTGCAGCCCCTGCGGGGGCACGGTAAATTTTGCGTTCTTCAGGCACGGCAGTTGACCTCACTCAGGCAAAATGTATGCGGATAGTTACTTCTATTAGTGTAGCATTTTGTCGAGAAAAATACAATCAGCCGCCGCCCTCTTTGCCGAATTTTACACAAAAAGCAGGGGCCATCATAGTCCCCTCTTTTTACAGATATAAAAATAATACGGCACCTCAAAGGCCAGCATCACGCACCAGCCAAAAGCGCAGGCAAGGGCAATGCCGGGCAGGCCAAGCCGTGGGGCCAGCACCGCGGCCAGCGCCGCACGCAGCCCCGCCTGCAGGCAGGTGCCAATCAAGGTGGTGGTCATCTTGCCCATGCCACGGTAAAAACCCTGAAATCCGTTCGTCAGCGCGGGCAGGGCGTAGAACAGCGCCATATACCCCAGATACTCGCAGCCAAGGGCAACCACCGCGTCTGCGCCCTCCCCCGCCACAAACAGTGCCAGAATGGGGCGGCGGAGCAGCAGCGTCGCGCTGCCCATCAGCAGCCAGTAGCCCAGCTCCAGCCGCAGGCCGACCGCAAACCCGCGGCGGATGCGCTCCGGCTGCCGGGCCCCGCGGTTCTGCGCGATGTACGTCATAACGGCCGTGGCGATGCTCTGCTCCGGCGTGAAGGCAAAATCATCCACCCGCGTGACCGCGTTGAAGGCTGCGATGGCCCCCACACCCAGCGCGTTGACCTGCCCCTGAATCAGCACCTTGCAGATGGGCTGCACCGCCTGTTGCAGCGCCGTGATGGAGCCGCAGTGCAGAATGGGCCCCAGCAGCTCGCGCCGGATGCGCCACTGCCCGCGCACGGGGCAGAGCTCCGGCACGCGGCGAGCCATATAGACGGCGGCCATCAGCGCGCTGGCTGCCTCCGCCACCACGGTGGTGACCGCGCTGCACACAATGCCGAACCCCAGCCCGCCGATGAGCACTAAATCCAGCACCGCATTGAGCACGGCGGAGAACGCAAGGAATTTCAGCGGCGTTTTGCTGTCCCCCACGCTTTTCAGCCCCGCGGCCAGCGCGTTGTAAAAGAAGGTGAACGGCGCGCCCAGAAACGTAATGCGCAGATAGATGCCGGTGATGGCAAAAATATCGTCCGGCACCGCCAGCCAGCGCAGGATCCACGGCGTGGCCAGACAGCCCGCCGCAGCCGCCGCGCAGCAGAGCAGCGCCCCGAACAGCAGCGTTGTGGCCAATGTTTCTTTCAGGCGCTCGGTTTTCTTTGCGCCGAACGCCTCACTCATCAGCACGCCCGCGCCGATGCAAAGCCCGCTGATGGCCAGTATGACAAGGTTCATCACCGGCCCGGCCACGCCCTCGGCAGCCAGCGCCTCCTGCCCGATGAATCGCCCCGCGATGATGGAATCCACCGCATTATACGCCAGCTGCAGCCAGTTTCCCAGCAGCAGCGGCACCGCATACAGAAAGAGGTGCCCCAGCGGAGCACCCTTGGTCATATCACGCATTTACTTTTTGTCCTCTTCCGTCTCGGCCACAATGTAGATGGGGCGGTGCTTGACCTCCAGATAGGTCTTGGCCAGATACTCGCCCACAATGCCGGTGCAGAACAGCTGCACACCGCTGCACAGCAGGATGATGCAGACCATACTGGGCCAGCCGGAGGTGGGGTCGCCGAAGAGCAGCGCACGGACAACAACAAAGATAATGCCAACAAACGCCAGCAGGCAGAACAGAATCCCCACACCCGCCGCCACCAGCAGCGGCGTGGTTGAGAAGCCGACAATACCCTCGATGGAGTATTTGAGCAGCCCCCAGAAGTTCCACTTTGTGGTGCCGGCCACGCGCTCAACGTTTTCATACTCGAACCATTTGGTGCGGAAGCCGACCCAGCTGAAAATGCCCTTGCTGAAGCGGTTGTACTCGGCCATGCTCAGCACGGCATCGGTCATTTTGCGGGTCATCAGGCGGAAATCGCGGGCGCCGTCCATAATCTCGGTGTCCGACATCTTGTTGATGATCTGGTAAAATTTGTGGGCAAACCAGCTGCGCAGCGGCGGCTCCCCCTTGCGGGTGATGCGGCGGGTGGCCGCGCAGTCATACTCGCCGGTGAGCAGGGTGTCCAGCATCTGCGGCAGCAGCGCGGGCGGGTCCTGCAAATCGGCGTCCATTGTGGCAATGTAGTCACCCTTGGCGGCCTGCAGCCCGGCGTAGATACCGGCCTCCTTGCCGAAGTTACGGCTGAAGGAGACATACCGCACGCGCTCATCCTGCGCGTGCAGCGCACGGGCCACGCGCAGGGTGCCGTCACGGGAGCCGTCATCCACAAAGATAAACTCAAGATCCGCGCCGTGGCTGGTTTTCATCTCCGCCGCCACGCGGGACGCCTCCTTGTAAAAGAGGGGCATAGCTTCTTCTTCGTTGTAGCAAGGTACAATCAGGCTGATGAGCATAGCGTGCCCCTCCTTCATCAAAATTCCGTATTTTTTATTATAGCGTAGTTTTACCGTTTTGTAAACAAAAAACGCGGGCATCGCCCCGCATCCGGGCTGCCACTGTAGGGGGGCGGCGTCCCCGACGCCCCGCAGCCTTCCCGATAGACGCCGCTTGCGGGTAAGCCCCACGGACGGAGCAGAGCCCCGCCCCTACTGCGCAAGATCATTCGGAAAGGTCCGCACAACCAAACAAAAGCGCCCCGCCGGGTGGCGGGGCGCGGTGGTTAATTCAATCAGCCTTTGACGGCAATGTTGACCAGCTTGCCCTTGACATAGATTTCCTTGGCAATGGTCTTACCGGCGATGGCTTCGGCCACGGCGGGTTCGGCCTTGGCAGCGGCAATGGCGTCCGCGTTCTCAATGGCGGCGGGCACCTTGATGCGGGCCTTGACCTTGCCGTTGACCTGTACGGCAATCTCAATCGTCTGCTCCACGCACTTGGCCTCGTCATAGGTGGGCCATGCGTGGTAGGCCAGCTGCTCGGTGTGGCCCAGCTGCTGCCACAGCTCCTCGGTCATATGGGGAGCAAACGGGTTCAGCAGCTGCAGCAGAACCTCGTACTCGGCCTTGGTGGCACCGCCGTTATCGCTCAGCGCGTTGACGTAAATCATCAGCTGGGCAATCGCGGTGTTGGCCTTCAGGGCGTCGATGTCCTCGCCGACCTTCTTGATGGTGCGGTTGGCAACGGCCTCCAGCTCGGGGCGGATGCCCTTGCCGGGGACGAGCTTCTCGCTCATCGACCAGATTTTATCCAGGAAGCGCTTGCAGCCCTTGATGGAAGAGGTGTTCCACGGTGCGGCCTTCTCAAAGTCGCCGATGAACATCTCATACAGGCGCAGGGTGTCGGCGCCGTACTCGTTGACCACGTCATCAGGGTTGACAACGTTGCCCAGAGACTTGGACATCTTGACGATGGGATGCTCGGCCATCTCGCCGTACTTTTCCACCAGTGCCTTGCGGGCGCCCTTCTCGTCGCCGTACTCGGCCAGCAGGCGCTTGCGCTCGGCATCGGGCTGGTTCTCAAACGCATGGGGGTTCAGGCCCAGAATCATACCGTGAGAGGTACGCTTCTGGTAGGGCTCCTTGGTGGGAACCACGCCGATATCATACAGGAACTTGTGCCAGAAGCGGCTGTACAGCAGGTGC
>OJNY01001582.1_pt1 | contig 13766 bp, 8 predicted proteins | sample 1597931 | NCBI WGS metagenome assembly OJNY01 (sample SAMN01915209, study PRJEB22387) | human gut metagenome | isolation source: stool | host: Homo sapiens | place: USA
AAGCGGGCAGAACCGCCCGCCGTGTAGTTCAAGCCGGGAACCCTCCGTTAATGGGGTGCGCAGTCCGGCACAGTGCGGTGTGGGGCTGCGGGTGAGCGGTCGGCATTGAGCCGGCAAAGCAAAGTGGTAACGCGGAAGTAAAAGTTGCAATGGTGCAGCGCACGATTGCAGTGTATGCCTTCGTCTTTGCGTTGGTCCAAATGGGCCAACAAAAGACGAAGGCTTTTTTGTTTACCGCATTTGGCTGGATGGAGTGGAAAATTTTTATTATTAACGGAGAGAAGGATTATCATGAACACACTCGTCATCGTGTTGATTGCTGCTGTGGTTCTTGTCTGTGCTTATGCGTTTTATGGGCGCTGGGTGGCAAAAACCTGGGGCATTAACCCGAACGCACAGACCCCCGCTGTTAAGTATAACGATGGTAAGGATTACGTTCCCACCAACGGCTGGACCGTTTTCAGCCATCAGTTTTCTTCCATTGCCGGTGCAGGCCCTGTTACCGGTGCAATCCAGGCTGCAGCCTTCGGCTGGCTGCCGGTTCTGCTGTGGGTGCTCATCGGCGGCGTTTTCTTTGGCGCTATTACCGACTTCGGCGCTTTGTATGCTTCCGTTAAGAACGACGGCAAGTCCATGGGCATGCTGATCGAAAAGTACATCGGCAAGCTGGGCCGCAAGCTGTTCCTGCTGTTCTGCTGGCTGTTCTGCGGCATCGTTATTGCAGCTTTTGCTGATATGGTTGCCGGTACTTTTAACGCTTACACCACGGTTGACGGCGTTACCAGCCTGGCTGATGCAGCTACCACCAACGGCGCAGCCGGCATGGTTTCCATCATGTTCATGCTGTTCGCTGTTGTGTTTGGCCTGATCCAGAAGAAGTTCAACTTCTCCGGCTGGAAGGAGAGCGTCATCAGCATCGTTTTCATCGTGCTGTCCTTCGTCATCGGTGCGAACCTGCCCATCATTCTGGGCAAGGCTGCATGGAGCTACATCACCTTTGTCTACATCTTCTTTGCCGCAGTTCTGCCCATGTGGCTGCTGAAGCAGCCCCGTGACCACATGACCACCTTCATGTTCGTGGCCATGATCGCCGGCGCTGTGGTCGGCCTGCTGGTCGCTCATCCCACCATGAACCTGCCCGTCTTCACCGGTTTCACCAACGAGAAGCTGGGTACCATGTTCCCCATCCTGTTCGTCACCGTGGCCTGCGGTGCTGTCTCCGGCTTCCACAGCCTCGTCTCTTCCGGCACTTCCTCCAAGACCGTCGAGAACGAGAAGGATATGCTGAAGGTCGGCTATGGCGCCATGATCCTCGAGAGCCTGCTGGCTGTTCTGGCCCTCTGCGTGGCCGGTGCTGCCGCTGCCGCGGACGGCACCCCCGCCTCCGGCACTCCGTTCCAGATTTTCAGCCGCGGCGTTGCCGGCTTCTTTGAGATGTTCGGCGTGCCCGTTTCCGTTGCCACCGTCTTTATGACGATGTGCGTTTCTGCTCTGGCCCTAACCAGTCTGGACGCCGTGGCCCGTATCGGCCGTATGAGTTTCCAGGAGCTGTTCAGCGTTGACGATATGGAGCATGCTGAGGGCTGGCGCAAGCTGTTCTGCAACGTCTACTTCTCCACCTTCATCACCCTGGCCTTCGGCTTCCTGCTGACCCAGATTGGTTACGCCAACATCTGGCCGCTGTTCGGCTCTGCCAACCAGCTGCTGAGCGCTCTGGTTCTGGCCACCCTGTGCGTCTTTCTCAAGGTCACCGGCCGCAACAACAAGATGCTCTTCCCCCCGCTGGTCATCATGCTCTGCGTCACCTTCACCGCACTGGTGCAGCGCCTGATTACCATGGTCAAGGCCATCGCTGCCGCCGCCTCCACCACCATCCCGGCCGGTGAGACGACCTGGGGCGCCGTTTTTATCGCCAACGGTCTGCAGCTGATTCTGGCCATCCTGCTGATTGTTCTGGGCCTGAACATTGTGTTCCACAGTGTCAAGAGCTACAAAACCAGCGAGAAGGGCAGCGAAAAGGCGGCTGTCTGAGCAAAACACTGCTTGACAAATATACACACATAGTGTACTATTTATACGGCCGCAATGGCGCGGCAGCACACTGCACCATTCGGCAGTCATAAAGACATCTGGCCCCGGTGATCCGCACAGTGGAACGCCGGGGCTTTTTGTATGAATATAAGGGAAATTTTATAAAGGTAAAGGAGAACACCAACCATGAAGCTCAAGAACACGCTGGCCCTTGCTATGGCCGCTGTGCTGGCTGCGGGCCTGACCGCCTGCGGCTCCAGCACTGACACCACCTCCCCTGCTGCAGATTCCACCGCAGCCGAAAGCACCGAGGCCGCCGCGGACGGTGACGGTGACCCCACCACCCTGACCGTTGCTATGGAGTGCGCTTACGCCCCCTACAACTGGACCCAGAGCGATGATGCCAACGGCGCTGTGGAAATCCGCGGCTCCAGCGATTACGCCTACGGCTACGATGTTATGATGGCCAAGAAGATTGGCGAGGCTCTGGGCCAGAAGGTGCAGATCGTCAAGCTGGACTGGGATAGCCTGATTCCCGCCGTCATGAGCGGCGATGTGGACTGCGTCATTGCCGGTCAGTCCATCACGGCTGACCGCGCCGCACAGGTCGATTTCAGTGACCCGTACTACTACGCCTCCATCATCACGCTGACCAAAAAGGACAGCGCCTACGCCAACGCCGCCAGCGTGGCCGATCTGGCCGGCGCTACCGCCACCAGCCAGCTGGGCACCATCTGGTATGACACCTGCCTGCCGCAGATTGAGAACGCCAACATTCTGCCCGCGCAGGAGACTGCCCCCGCCATGCTGGTTGCCCTGAACAGCGGTGCCTGCGACATCGTTGTCACTGACCGTCCCACCGCTCAGGCCGCGCTGGTTGCCTACCCCGACTTCACCCTGCTGGACTTCGGCGGCGGTGACAAGGACTTTGCCGTCAGCGATGAGGACATCAACATCGGCATCTCGATGAAGAAGGGCAACACCGCCCTGAAGGACGCCATCAATGAGGTACTGGCCACCATGACCACCGATGATTACAACAAGATGATGGATGAAGCCATCAGCGTTCAGCCCCTGAGCGAGTAATTTACCCGCCTGCCCCTGCCGTTTTGCGCGGCAGGGGCCTTGGTGTTGGTGAAGCGGAATTATGGCAACACCGCACAATTCGCGCCTTACGGCTTAAGCGGTATTGCCTTATAAAAGGAGAACTTCCCTATGCAAGACTTTTTCGCAAACTGTGCCACCGTGCTGCAGCGATACGGTTTTTCGTATCTGCGCGGCGCGGGCACAACCCTGCTGCTGGCCCTGGTCGGCACGTTTTTCGGCTGCCTGATTGGCTTTGCAGTCGGCGCTTTGCAGACCATCCCCATTGACAAGCAGCGCGACCCCATCTGGAAGCGCGTGCTGCTGAAAATCCTGCACGTTGTATTGCGCTGCTATGTGGAGCTGTTTCGCGGCACGCCTATGATTGTGCAGGCCGTCTTTATCTACTACGGCCTGCTGCAGGTGTTCGGCATCAAGATGGGTATGTGGCAGGCAGGCTTTTTCATTGTCTCCATCAATACCGGTGCCTATATGGCCGAGACCGTGCGCGGCGGCATTGTCTCCATCGACCCCGGCCAGACCGAGGGTGCCATGGCCATTGGTATGAACCACTGGCAGACGATGCTGCACGTCATTCTGCCGCAGGCACTGCGCAACATCATCCCGCAGATTGGCAACAACTTCATCATCAACATCAAGGACACCTCTGTGCTGAGCGTTATCTCCATCACCGACCTGTTCTTTGTACACAAGAGCGTGGTCGGCGCGCTGTACACCTACTTTGAGAGCGCGGCCATCGTCATGGTGATTTACCTGACGATGACGCTGTTTGCCAGCTATCTGCTCCGTTTGTGGGAGAAGGCGCTGGACGGCCCGCAGAACTATGACCTGAACACCACCGACTCACTGGCCTATACCAGCGGTATGTACAATGCCCCCGACCCGAACCATGAGTCCCAGAATCTGGATATGAAGGGAGGCGCAGCCCATGTCTGAGCCTGTTATTGAGGTACGCCACCTCTCCAAGAGCTTCGGCACCCACGTTGTCCTGCGCGATGTGGATTTCACCGTCAATTCCGGCGATGTCACCTGCATCATCGGCGCGTCCGGCAGCGGCAAATCCACCCTGCTGCGCTGCATCAATCTGCTGGAGACCCCCACGAACGGCGCTGTGCTGTTCCACGGCAAGGACATCACGGCCAAGGGCTCTGACCCCTGCGCCTACCGCGCCAAGGTGGGCATGGTATTCCAGAGCTTCAACCTCTTCAACAATATGACCGTGCTGGACAACTGCACCGCGGGCCTGCGGTACGTGCTGCATCAGGACAAGGAGACCGCCAGAAAGACCGCCCTTGCCAATTTGGAAAAGGTCGGTATGGCCCCCTACATCCACGCAAAGCCGCGCCAGCTCTCCGGCGGCCAGAAGCAGCGCGTGGCCATTGCCCGTGCTTTGGCCATGCAGCCCGAGGTTCTGCTGTTTGATGAGCCGACCAGCGCACTGGACCCCCAGATGGTAGGCGAGGTGCTGGCCGTTATGCGCCAGCTGGCCAAGGAGGGCCTGACGATGATTGTCGTGACCCACGAGATGGCCTTTGCCCGCGATGTTTCGAGCCACGTGGTCTATATGGCGGACGGCGTCATCTGTGAGGAGGGCACCCCCGCCGACATCTTTGAGCACCCCCAGAACCCGAAAACCGTCGAGTTCCTGAGCCGCTTCCGGCAGGAGTAACTTGCACAAATAAAAAGGACGTATCGGCATCCCTTTGCCGCTACGTCCTTTTTTTGTAGGGGCGAGCATCGCTCGCCCGCAGGCCGGCACCAGACACCGCCCCCTGCAAATTTCCTCACAGCGGTATGTCAATCTCATCCGCCAGCGCGAAGCTGTAAATCGTCAGCTTTGTCACCGGCACGCTCAGCCGCTGGGCAAAGGCGCGGCGGTAGAGCCGCAGCTGGGCGGCGTACTCATCCACGTAAAACTGCGCGTCACGGCTGCGGTCGGTCTTGTAGTCCAGAATTTCCGCGTGCTCGTCAAAGACGAGCACCAAATCGGCAATGCCCTGCACCAGCACCTCGGCTGCGGCGGCACTTCCCTGCCCAGCGGCGGGGGTGACCTCAGCGGCGGGCAGCGCCGTGATGAACGGCTCCTCGCGCAGAATCTGCTTAGCCAGCCGGATACGCCGCCAGACGGCGCTCTCAAAAAACGGCCGCACGGCGTCCAGATCCAGCTTGTCCGCCAGCGCCGGGTCAAGCAGCTGCAGCTCGGTCTGGCGGCGCACCTCGGCGGTAAGGTCGGGGGCCGGGCCGTCAAATGGCACGCTCTGCATAAAGGCATGGATGGCGGTACCGCGCTCGGCCCCGGTCATACCGCTTTTTTGCAGGAAGGCCGGGCGCTCCATCGCTACGGGCCGCGCCGCGTGGACCACCGCACTGACACTGACCTTGGCGGGGACCTTTTCCAGCGCGGCACGCGGGCTCTGCCAGGCAAAGCTCGCCCGCAGGCGGGCTACCGCCGCCGGGTCTGCGGCGGGTGCGGGCGGCGCAGGTGGCTGCTCGGTCTGCTCGGGCAGGGGCAGCAGCCGGATGCCCAGTGCCACCTTTGTGGGGCGGTGGTGGGGCAGAAAGCTCGTGTAGTTCCACAGCGCATCACTGTCCGGGTGCAGCATCGTGGCGGTCAGTATCCAGCCCGCCCAACTGCCCATGCTGCGCATAGCCTCCGGGCCGGTGGCCTCGGCGGCGGCGCAGACCGCGGGTGTTTTCAGCGAACTGGCGGTATTTTTCAGCGGCACCGTGATAATCAGCGCATCCTGTGCGCGGGTCAGCGCCACATACAAAACGCGCATTTCCTCGCTCAGGGTCTCGGTGCAGATTGCCTGCGCCAGCGCCGCATAGGGCAGCGTCTTGAACCGTTTGGCAGCGCGGGGTGCGCGCAGCATAACGCCAACACCCAGACGGCTGTGGGTCAGCACCGGGCGGATGGCATCGCTCTGGTTGAACTTGTGGTCGGTGTCCGCCACAAAGACGACCGGAAACTCCAGCCCTTTGGAACGGTGCACCGTCATAATCGAGACACAGCCCGGCCGGGTCTGGCCGCCCGCGCTCTGGTTCAGTCCACCGTTGGCCGCGGCGGCGTCCATAGCGCGGATGAGTGCCGGCAGTCCCGCACGCCCCGCGCCAGAGGCCCACGCCGTGAAGCTGAGCAAATCCTCGCGGCAGCGCGCACCGTCCGGCAGGGCTCCCACCGCGGCCAGATACCCGGTGCGGGCCAGCAACTCCTCCAAGAGCTCTGCCACCGGCAGGGTGCGGGCCAGACGGCGGTACTCGGTCAGGGCCGCAATAAACTCCGCAAAGCGGTCTGCAGCATCGCCCAGCACAGCGCCGTACAGGCTGCCCTGCGGGCAGGCGCGGCGCAGGGCCACCAGATCATCGGCCGTATAGGGGAACAGCGGGCTGAGCAGCACCGCCGCCAGCGGAATATCCTGCGCGGGATTGTCAATGACCCGCAGCAACGCCGCAAAGGGGCGGATGTGCGGCTCGTCCAAGAGGTCTGCCGCGGAATCCGCAAACACCGGGATGCCCGCCGTGCGCAGCGCCCCCTCATAGGTGGGAAAGCCCTTGCGACCGCGCAGCAGAATACAGAAATCATCGTACCGGCAGGGACGCACGCCCTCCTTGCCGCGCACAGCGAAGCCGCTTTGCACCATTTCCGCAATGCGGCGGGCGATGTGCTGTGCCTCGGCCTCGGTGTCGGCACCGTCCATCACGTCAACCTCACACATTCCCTGATAGGCGGCGTTCTTGTCGCCGCCCGCCACAAGGCGCTGGTCGTCCCCATAATCGACGCCGCCCAGACCCTTTGAGAAGAAGGTCTCAAACAGGTAGTTGATGCCCGCAATCACGCCGGGCGCACTGCGGAAGTTGGCATCCAGCGCGAGGGTTGCCGGGGCAGGCGCGGGCTGCGGGTGGGGCTTCCACTGCTGCTGCTTGCCCACAAAGATGCTGGGGTCCGCAAGGCGGAAGCGATAGATGCTCTGCTTGATATCACCGACAAAAAAGAGGTTGTCCGCCTCGGGCCGGGCCAGCGCAAAATAGATGGCGTCCTGCAGGGCGTTCGTGTCCTGATACTCGTCCACCAGCACGGCCCTGTAGCGGCTGCTGACCGTGCGGCAAAGCGGCGTGCGCTCGTTGTGCTCGTCCAGTAGCAAGTCCAGCGTCAAGTGCTCATAATCGGCGTAGTCCAGCACCTTTTCGGCGCACTTGGCCGCAAAGCAGCTGTCGGCAAAGGTCTGGGCCGCCCGCACCAGCGCCGCCACAAGCGGTGCGGCGCGGCGGCGGTCGGCGGCAAACTCCTCCCCGGTGCAGAGCAGGGCATCCTTGCGCAGGCTTTCCAGCTGCTTTTTGGCGCGGTCGCGCAGCTCGGACGCGGCGGAGGCCGCCTGGTTGCTGTCCTTGCCTCCCTTGACGGCCCCGGCACGCCGCCAGCCGCCAAGCGCCAGCTCCAGCGCGTTCAGGCTGCCCTCCCAGTCCTTTTCGGCCAAACGGTAGCAGAGGTTCTCCACCCGGGCGGCATCGTCCTGCATCACGGCGGTGTAGGCGGCGTCCGCCTTCTCGTCCCGTGCGGCAATCGCAGCGCCGCTTTCCAGCAGCGTTTTGGCCCCCTGTGCGCGGGCCAGCGCAATGCCCAGCAGCTCCTGCCCCCACGGGGTGTCCTGCGGCGGGGCATCGGTCTGCCACATCTCGGCAAACGCCTTCAGCGAAGCCGCCGGGTGGGGCAAAGCGCGGGTAAAGTGGTACAAATCCAGAATGGCGTCCCCCGCCGTGTTGTCGGTGCGGCCCCGGTCATACAAATCCGCAAAGGCGCGGAAATCCGGGTCGTTATAGGCTGTTTCCAGCGTGGCGGCCAGCGTTTCCTGCTCAATGCGGGCCAGATCAGCCTCCTCCGCCGTCTCAAAATCCGGTGGCACGTCCAGCATGGCAAAGTGCTGCTGGACAAAATGCAGGCAGAAAGCATCCACCGTGCCGATGGACGCCCGCTGCAAAAGCAGCTGCTGGCGGCGCAGGTTCCTGTCACCGGGATGGGCGCGCACCTCCTGCGCAAGGCGGGTGGTAATATCCGCCCGCAGCTTGGCCGCCGCCGCGTTGGTAAAGGTCATAATCAGCAGGCTGTCGGCGTCCGCTGGGTGCTCCGGGTCGGTAATCAGGCCGACCACGCGCTCCACCAGCACGCGGGTCTTGCCGGAGCCCGCCGCCGCGGAAACCAGCAAACTGCCCCCGCGGGCCGTGATGGCCGCGGCCTGGGCGTCTGTAAATTTGATTTTGGGTTGTTCAGGCATGGTTACACCTCAAACGGGTCATCTTTCAGGTTGATTGTCCGCTCATGCTCACCATCGCGGTGGGCGCAGGCCGTGCGGAATTCACAGTAGGTGCAGGGGGATTTTGTGCCCACGCAGAGCGGCTGGGCGTCAATGCGCCCGCCGTACAGGTTTTTTGCCATATCAATCAGCAGACCATCCAGATGGTCGCGGATGCGGCCCAGCTTGGCCTCATCGGCCAGCGTGCTCTTGGCGTTTGTCACCCGGCCGGTCTTGGCGTTGAAATTCAGCGGCACAAACTCGCCGGTGCCGCGGGTGTCCATCGCACGGTAGATGCTCTCATCATCCAGCAGCAGGCCATTCATCGGGTAGGTCGGCGCGGGGTCAGCGTCCTCGGTCAGTGTACGGCGCTCAACGCTCTCGGGCGCAGGGTCTGCCAGCAGATACTCCACCCCGGCCGCCGCCGCATGGGGGAACAGCGCCCCGCCGTTGCGTTCCAGCGTGAAAAGATAGAGCAGCATCTGGCAATCCAGCCCGCAGTAAACCTCCTTCAGCTTGAACTCCTTGCCGCCGGTCTTGTAGTCCACGACCCGCAGATAGGTCTTGCCCGGCTTTTCCAGCGGCATGGCGTCCACGCGGTCCACCGTGCCCACAATCCGTATCGTGTGGCCCGCGCCGTCCTCCAGCTGCACCGGGTCAATATGGGGTGCATCGGGGTTGTCGGCATCGGGGCGGTCATCAATGCGCAGCTCAAACGCTACCGGCTGGAAGCCCGACTGCCGCAAGTCCCGCTGGATGAAGCCCAGCAGCCCCACCAGATTGCGGCGGATGCGGCCAATCAGGTATTCCATCCGCACGGTCATACCGGGCAGATTGTCAGCGACATACTCATCGACCAGCGCATTGACCAGCGTCTCCAGCTGTTCGGCATCAAGGTCCTTAAAGGCAGCTCCCTGCCGCCGCAGGGCGTTTTCCAGCACCCAGTGGGTCAGCGTGCCGCTGATGTTGGGGGCCAGCTCGGCCTTCTGGCGCGGCGCGGCCTTTAAAATGTACTGCAAAAAGTAGCCGAAGGGGCAGCTCTGGTATTTTTCAAACCGGGTGGGGCTGATGCGCAGCCCGCGGCCCAGCAGCTTTTCCAGCTCTGCGGTGTTTTCCACACGCTGCTTCTGCCCTGCAGTGTCGGCGGCGCGGCGCACGGCGGCATAGCCGGGGGCCAGCGCCGGGTCGGCGTCAAGCGCGGCGCGCACAGCGGCCCCCTCCCCCGCCTGCGCGGGGTTCTGGCTCATCGGGCCCAGCACGTCCAACGCGGCGGCGGGGCTTGCGGCCAGCTGCTCCGCCGTAGGCGTATAGGGCGGCACCTGTAAGTAATTCAGCACCGGGGCCAGCGCGGCACTGGCGGGGGCGGTGTCCTCGGCATGGGCGGCGGTGGGCCAGCTCAGCCAGAGGTATTTCCGCGCCACGGTCAGTGCCTTGTAAAAGCAGATGCCCTCGCGCAGGACCTTGTTGGCAAAGCAATCGGGCAGTTCGGCACCCTGCCCCATCATCATATCGCGGTCGGCGTGGGTCAGCAGGCCCTGGTCGCCGGGCGTCTGGGGGAACTCTCCTTCCAGCAAGCCCACCACAAAGACGGCGTCTGTCTCCGGCAGGCGCATACGGCCCGCCGTGGTCACAATGACACTGTCGAGGCTCTGCGGGATATGCCCCATATCGGTTGTGCGCAGCAGCAGGGTGAAGAGCTCGGCATAGTCCGCGGGGGCAAAGACCTCATCCCCCAGCAGGCGGGCCAGCTGGTCGAGCAGGCCCATAACCACGTTCCACTCGCGCAGAGCCTCGTCCGCATCGGGCAGACGGCCCTGTACGCGCAGCTCCTCCGCCAGCCGGTCAAGGGTCTTTTCCGCGCCGAGCGACTCTAAAAACAGGTAAAGCTGCTTGGTCAGCGCGGCAGCGGGGGCCCCGCTGGCCTTGGGCACAAAGGCGGCAATGCGTTCCATAAGATAGGCGCGGGCGGCCTCGGCATCGGCAAGGGTCTGCTTATCCTGCTCGGCGTCGCGCCCGGCGTAGCCCGCAGCACTGTAGGTAAAGGGGGCACGCCAGTCGGCAGCGGTCAGCTGCCACGTGTAGGCGTAGTTTTCCAGCGCGCACTGCTGGGCGTCCGGCAAATCCACCAGCCCGGTCTTGAGCAGGCGCAGAATACTGCGGCTGGACACACCGCGCAGCAAATCCAGCGCCGCGTGCACGGCGCGGGCGGGGGCGGTATTTTCCGGCGTGGTGGCTTCATCGCAGAACAGTGGGATGCCCTGCAGGCGGAACTCATACCGCAGCGGGGCCAGATACTGCTCCGCATTGCGGCAAATGACCGCCATACGGCTGTAGGGGGTACCGGCGCGGGCGCGGGCGGCAATCTCCGCCGCCACGGCCTTGGCCTCGGCCTGCCGGGATGCTGCTGCATGGTAGGTGATGGCCGGGTGTGCGGGGTCCACGGTATGCTCCGGCGTGTAGGCCGGGTCGGCCATCAGCAGGTTCAGCTCTGCCAGCGCGGGGGCGCCCGCGTGGCGGCGGTCGGCGGTCAGCACCGTGGTGTGGGTGGGGATGCCGCCCTCCTGCGCCATGCGTTTCAACGTATGTACAACATTTTTGGCACCGCTGAACAGCCCCATACCGCCGTCGGGGTCCTGCTCGCCATCACAGCAAAGGCAGATGGTCACATCCGCCACCGGCAGCATGGCCGCCAGCAAAGCGCGCTTGGGCGCGTTGAAGGTGTCAAACTCGTCAATAAAGACCGCCCGCCCCGCAAAGAAGGCGGCGTCCAGACGCTCCGCCGCACGCTGCTGGCGGTCGCCGGGGTCCATCGCGCTCTGGGCCAGCATCCCCTCGTAGGCGGCATAAATCAGCGCCAGCTCGTCCAGTTTTTCCCGGTCTGCGCCGGGGGTCTTGGCATAATCGGCCAGCATTTCCGGCGTGACACCGGCACTTTTCAGCTCGCTGATGGTCTGGGCCGCCTTCTCACAGAAGGCCGCACTGCGCCGCTGGCGGCTATAGTAGACCACCTTATCCAGCAGCGAGTCGGTAGCGCGGCGCAGCAGCAGGGCGCGCCCAGCCTCGGTCAGGGTGGGCACAGCCGCCCCGCCGTAGCGGCGCAGCAGAGCCTCGGACAGCGAGGTGAAAGAGTAGCTCTCCACATAGGCGGAAAGGCTGTCCCCCAGCGTGCGAAAGAGTACACCTTCCGTGGAGGAGGTAAACTGCTCCGGCACAATGAGGATGCTGCGCTCCCCGCGCTCAGCGCGTGCGCGCAGCGCGGCCAGCATCTGTTGCGATTTGCCCGACCCGGAGGGGCCAAGGATAAAATTCAACATAGAAGCGTCCTTTCCGTTCCAATTCATTGGATGCGGGCGGCAAGCCCACGCACAAAGTCCACCGCCGCCAGCCGCACCGTAAACCGGCCGAACACCATAGCATTTTCCCCGGCGGTCGGGTAGTCGGCCTGTGCCCCGGCCACGCATAGCGCGGGATAGAGCACGCAGAACCAGTTGCGCCCCGCCGCCGCGCCCAGCTCGACGCGCAGGGCGGTATAGCGGCCGCCGGGAAGAGCAAAGCTGCCGTAATCCCGCGCTGCAAACTCGGCTTGCTCCAGCCGCAGCCGGGCGGTCTGGGCACTGTGGGCACGGTGCAGGGCGGCGTTGGCGGCAGCCTGCAAGGCGGGCAGGGCCTGCCGCAGGGCCGCAGCGGCCTCCTCCGGGCTGGACGCCGCGCAGACCGCGGGCGGCAGGGCATCCAGCACGGCATCCCGCACCTGTAATTTCAGGAGCTGATCCTCCCATGTATCGCTGTTGGCCAGCACGTGCAGCCTCAGCGTGTCAGCGCGCACGCGGGCGGCGGTGCGCTGCCAGCCGGTCAGCGCGGTAAGTACAACGGTCAATGCCAGGCCCAGACCAAAGCCCCATTCCAGCACGCGGCGGGTGTGGTTCATCATAACAGTTCTCCCCTTTCCACCGGTATTGTGGGCAGAAAGGGGAGGCTTTAAACTTACTTCGTTGCTTTTGCGCCAAACACACGGCGCTGCGTTACGCGGGGACCACCGTGGGTGGGCTTGCAGAGGTACACCTGACGGTAGCTCTTTTTCAGCTCGGCCACCGCGTTGCGGGCGGCGTTCTCCTCGGTAAAGATGCCGAACACCGCCGCGCCGCTGCCGGTCATCTGGGCCATGGCCGCGCCGTGTGCCCGCAGCGTTCGGCAGATGGCGGGCGTCTCCTCGGCGCCGGAGCAGTGCTCCAGCGCGTTGCCCGCCGCGGCGCAGACCCCGGCCAGATTGCATTGGCGGATGGCTTGTTCCTGTGCCTCGCAGTCGGGGTGAACCGGGCTGCCCATCGTGTCATACCGGGCAAAGGCCTCTGGGGTGGAGACGCCCACACTGGGCATAGCCACCACAAGCCAGCAGTCCGGGCAGGGCGGCAGAGCCTTCATCAAGTCCCCCACGCCGCGCACGCGGCAGGTGCCGCCCAGCAGCGCAAACGGCACGTCCGCGCCGATGCCCGCTCCAATCGCGCAGAGTTCGCTCATCGAGAGGTGCGCGCCGTACAGTTCATTCAGGCCGACCAGCACACCGGCGGCATCGGCACTGCCGCCCGCCATACCGGCACGCACCGGCACGCGCTTGTAAATGGTCATATTCACGCCCGCCAGCAGGCCGGTATAATCAAAAAAGGCCAGCGCCGCCTTGATGGCAGTGTTCTTATCATTGACCGGCACAAAGCTGCCGGGCAGCGTCAGCGACAGGTCATTACTGCGGCGCAGCGTGATTTTCTCATACAAATCAATCGTCTGCATAACCATATCAAGGTCATGGTAGCCGTTGGGCAGCGTGCCCACGACATCCAGCGAAAGATTCAGCTTGGCCGGTGCCAGCACCGTAACGGAACGGTATTGCATAAGGGGTCACTCTCCTGTTTTTACTTCTGTACCCAGCCGTGCTCGGTCAAAAATTCACGGATGCGCTTCATGGCCGTCTGCAGATGGTCCACGCTGTAGGCGTAGCTGATGCGGGCGTATCCTTCGCCGGAGGCACCGAAGGCCGAGCCGGGGATGATGGCGACCTCCTTCTCGCGCAGGAGCCTCTCGCAGAATTCCGCGCTGGTCAGGCCGCTAATCTGGATGGATGGGAACACGTAGAACGCACCCCGCGGCTCAAAGCAGGTCAGGCCCATATCGTTGAGGGCCTTCACCACGTAACGGCGGCGGCGGTTATACTCGTCGCGCATCATCTCAATCTGGTCGTCGCACTGGCGCAGAGCCGTGATGGCGGCGTACTGGCTGGTGGTGGGGGCCGACATAATGCAGCTCTGGTGAATTTTCGTCATGACTTTGATCAACGGCGCAGGGCCGACA
>OJNY01001591.1_pt1 | contig 13696 bp, 9 predicted proteins | sample 1597931 | NCBI WGS metagenome assembly OJNY01 (sample SAMN01915209, study PRJEB22387) | human gut metagenome | isolation source: stool | host: Homo sapiens | place: USA
ATATGATTCCGTATCTGATTATCGGCTATGACATTTTACAGAAAGCGGGGAAAGGCATCTTAAACCGCCAGGTATTTGACGAGAATTTCCTGATGGCAGTCGCAACCGTCGGCGCAATTGTGCTCGGTGAGTACGTTGAGGGTGTTGCGGTTATGCTATTTTACCAGATTGGCGAGCTGTTTCAGAGCTATGCGGTTGGAAAAAGCCGTAAGAACATCAGCGAGCTGATGGATATCCGTCCTGATTATGCAAATATCGAGGTGGACGGCGAACTGACCGAGGTAGATCCGGATGAGGTTGAGGTTGGTTCTGTGATTGTTGTAAAACCGGGAGAAAAGGTTCCGATTGACGGTGTGATTGTCGAGGGACATTCCTCTTTGAATACGAGTGCACTGACCGGAGAGAGTCTTCCGAGGGAAGTGGCAGAGGGCGAGGAGGTCATCAGCGGAAGCATCAATATGACCGGACTGCTGCGAATCCAGACGACCAGGGAATTTGGGGAATCTACGGTTTCCAAAATTCTTGACCTGGTGGAGAATGCCAGCTCAAAGAAATCCCGCTCCGAGAATTTTATCACGAAATTTGCCAAGTATTATACCCCGGCGGTATGTTATGGTGCATTAGCACTTGCAATCCTTCCGCCACTTGTGAGGATGTTGTTCCTCTCCATGTCGCCGGATTGGGCAGACTGGATTATGAGAGCGCTGACATTCCTTGTTATCAGCTGCCCGTGTGCACTTGTCATCAGTATTCCGCTTAGCTTCTTTGCCGGAATCGGCGGTGCGAGCGATGCAGGGATTTTGATTAAAGGCTCGAACTACCTGGAAACCTTAGCAAAAACGAAATATGTAGTATTTGATAAGACAGGAACCATGACACAGGGCGTGTTTGAGGTGACCGGTGTCCATCACAATGAAATGCCAAAGGAGAAATTGCTTGAGTATGCGGCACTTGCGGAGAGTTATTCTTCCCATCCAATCAGCCGCAGCTTACAGCGTGCCTACGGAAAAGAGATTGACAAGACACGTGTGACAGAGGTTGAGGAAATCAGCGGACACGGCATCACCGCAAAGGTGGACGGCGTACCGGTTGCAGCCGGAAATGATAAGCTGATGGAACGTCTCGGAATTGCCTGCAATGACTGTCACTCTGTCGGAACCATCATCCATATGGCAGTAAACGGCACTTATGCCGGACATATAGTCATCTCGGATATCATCAAGCCGCATGCAAAGGAAGCCATCAAGGCATTAAAGGCAGCAGGCGTGAAGAAAACCGTCATGCTGACAGGCGATGCCGACCGCGTGGCACAGAGCGTTGCCAAGGAGCTTGGCATCGATGAGGTGCACAGCGAGCTGCTTCCGGCAGATAAGGTTTCGATTGTGGAAAGCCTGTTAGACAAGAAGAGCGCGAAAGAAAAACTTGCCTTTGTCGGTGACGGTATCAACGATGCTCCGGTATTATCCCGTGCGGATATCGGAATTGCAATGGGCGCACTCGGTTCGGATGCAGCCATCGAGGCTGCGGATATCGTGCTGATGGACGATGACCCGTTAAAGATTTCCAAGGCAATCCGCATTTCAAGAAAATGTCTGCGGATTGTATACGAGAATATCTACTTTGCAATTGGTATCAAGATCATCTGCCTCCTGCTTGGCGCACTTGGAGTTGCCAATATGTGGGCGGCCATCTTTGCAGACGTGGGCGTTATGGTGATTGCAGTATTAAACGCAATCCGTGTTCTTGCAACAAAGAAACTCTAAAAAACTAGGATATCTGCCCTGGCAGATATCCTTTTTGGTTGCAAAAAACAGACCACTGTTATACAATAAAGTGGTAACGAGGGGAAATTTACACGGGAAGAAAGGATTGCAAAATGGGGTCAATTAGGAACAGAATCAGCATTTTTGTAGGAGCAAGCCTGTTAGCAGTTATTTTAATCTGCCAGTTTGTCAGCACATATACATTAAACAGAAATCTATCAGAAAGTATTTCAGATTACGTTGAGATGGAGGCGGATACCAAGGCGGATGTGGTCAATGCCTGGCTTAATAATCAGGCAGAGACGGTAAATCAGATGGCACAGGCGGCAATGGCTCTTGGGGCAAAGGATAAGACGAAGATACAGGAATATCTTGGAACGTGTCTGGCGCAGAATGAGAATGCCCTGATGTATTATATGTGCTATGAAGATGAGACAACCGCATATATGGCGGGTGGGGATACCCTGTCAATTAATGTAACAGAGCGTGACTGGTGGAAACAGGCGGTTGGACAGCAGACATTAATCTATACAGATCCATATCAGGATGCGGCAACCGGGCAGATGGTGGTATCGATTGCGGCGCCACTTAAGGCAGATGGGTTACAGTGTGTACTGTTAGCGGATTTTAACCTTACGGTACTGGTAGACCTCATCAATAACATTGATTCCAACGAAAATATACACGGATTTCTTCTGGCAGGCGATGGAAGCGTAATCGTGCATGAAAATGAGGCATTTCTTCCGACGGAAAACGGAAGCACCAACCTTGGAGAAGCGCTTGGAATTGATATATCGGCAGCCGGTCTGAACAAAATGAAAGAATATGACGGAAGTGACCGGTTTGTACATATATCTACAATTGAAGAAACAGGCTGGAAGCTTGGAATCACAGAAAATGTTTCGGTTGTGTCAGCGCGTCTTATGAAAAACGTACTGACGATTGCACTGCTTGGCCTGATATTGTTAGCAGCGTCTGTTCTTGCAACGGGACTTTTGATTGGAAAATGTCTAAAGCCTGTAAAATATATGAAGGACTTCATTGTTGACCGTATTATCGGACGTGAAAATGCCACCAGGCAGAAGGATGAGGTCAAAGAAATTCAGCATCTGATTGACACGATGCAGCAGAACTTCATTGGAACGATACGTCAGGCAAAGAGTATAGCTGCAAATGTAGATGAAAAGCTGACGGGAACCAGTGAAAAAATCGGGGCAATCAATCAGAATATTACCGACATCAGTGCAAAGGTGGAGGAAACAGGAGAAAGTATTCAGACACAGGGAAATTCCATTTCCGGAATTAATACGACCTGTGGCGAGGTTGCAGAGTCTGTAGATGAACTTGCGCAACAGGCACAGAATATCTCAGAGCGTGCCAGTGATATTATTGAGCGGGTCAACCGGATTGTGCCGGAAATTATTACAGATAAGAAAAATGCAGTACAGATTGCAACAGAGAGCAGAAAGAAACTGGAAGGCGCAATTGCACAGGCAGCAGTTATCAAGGAGATTACAACTGTAACGGCGGCAATCAAAGAAATTGCAGACCAGACGAACCTCTTAGCGTTAAATGCGAGCATTGAGGCAGCACGGGCGGGAGAGGCAGGAAAAGGTTTTGCAGTTGTAGCCGAAGAAATCAAAAAGTTAAGTGAAAGTACAAATGAGGAAATTGATAAGGTAAACGCACTTACAGGAAAAATTCTTGCAAGTGTAGATGTGCTGAGCGAGGAGAGCCGTGGAATTGTCGGATTTATAGATACAAAAGTAATGTCTGATTACGATAAGTTAGAGCATCTTGCAACCAGTTACCGGGATGACGCAGCCTACTATGAGTCGGTCAGCACAGAACTAGGAGCATCCAGTGAGGAATTGAGTGCAAGTATAGAGGATATTGTAAACTCACTCGGAGAGATTGCAGACGAACAGAACCAGCTCAATACAGCAATGGAAGTTATTACGGAAAACCTCACAAAGATTACCGGTGCCAGCGATGACGTGGCAGAAGATACAAAACAGGTGTTAAAAGAGGTAATTGACCTGAACGAAACGGTAAAGAATTTTAACATATAACGGAATAAATGGATAAAAAGGGAACAAAAGAGATGGAAAAAGCAGTAAATCGACTGACACTGATTGTAATTGCAATTATTGATATGTTTTTCTTTGCAGGATATATCAGTGACTTTAAACAGGGAAATATTTCATTTGCATTTATGATGGCGGTAGAAGTTACCGTGTTTCTTACTCTGCTGGCATCCACTGTTGTGTTTTTTCATAAGCAGGACAGCGAAGTATTCAAATACGTATCATTGATTGGCTACATGGTGGTTTATACACTGGTTTTGTTCGGAGCACAGAACAATTCTGTGTTTGCAGTTATATTTCCGATTGCACTCATTTACCTTCTTTACTACAATTATAAATTGATATTAGGGGCAGTGATTGGATTCAGCGTGATTAATATTGCAGACATTGTGTATTATGCGGGAGTATTAAAACATATGCCGGACGGAGGCGCAGTCAACAGCACATCGGTTTTATTGCAGGCAGCGTGTGTGGAAGTGTTTCTGATTGTTTTAGCACAGACGACAAAGCTTTCCAATGATAATAATGCCAGAAAGATAGCAAGTCTTAATGAGGAGAAGGAGAAGAGCGCGCAGCTTTTGAAGGATGTTCTGGTAGTTGTTGAAAATGTAAAAAACAATTCTGCCGAGGCGGAGGATTATATCAAAGACCTTGGGAAAGATGTAGAACGGACAGCGGCAACGCTTGGGGATATCTCAGAGGGAAACAATAATAATGCCAGAAATATCGAGCAGCAGACGATGATGACCGGAAGTATTCAGGAGATTATCGTGGGAACAAAAAAGATGGCGGACGAAATGCTGACGCTTGCAAGGGAGTCCGGTGAGGCAGTTGATGGCGGCAGGGACTCCATGGGCGAGCTTTTAACGCAGTCCGGGGAAACAAAAGCGGCAAATGAAGAGGTAGTGGCGGCAGTTACCAGACTGATTGAGAATGCCAAAGCAGTGGAAAACATTACTGAGCAGATTTTTTCTATTTCAGGTCAGACGAATCTTCTTGCATTAAATGCTTCGATTGAAAGTGCACGTGCCGGGGAAGCAGGACGCGGATTTGCGGTTGTTGCGGATGAAATCCGGGCGTTAGCAGATCAGACGCGCAAGCTCACCGAAGAAATTCAGAGCGTGGTAGGCGATTTGCAGCACAATGCCGACACCGCAAAAAATACGGTCGATAACGTAATGGCAACTGCCGGAACGGAGCATGAACTGATTAATCATGCAAATGAACAGTTTTCCGGTATTGGAAGCCGCATGACGAGGTTGAATGAGACGGTGGAGGAAACCTACCGCAAGATAGAAGAAATTTTACAGTCGAACAATACCATTGTTGAAAGTATTCATCAGATTTCCGCGGTCAGCCAGGAGGTTGCAGCAAGTACACAGCAGGTTGTGGAATTAGGAGAAGACACCAGACAAAAAGCGGTCAATGCGCAGAAGCTGATGGAGGATTTGAACAATACGGTAAAAATTGCAGACAAATATCTGTAAGTCCGGTCTGAAAAAGGTTGCATTTCATAAAAGAGAGTGCTATAATAAGTAAGCAATTTAGCACTTTAAAGCGTTGGTGCAGAAAAGAAAGATAGGAGATATACGGAAACAATGAAAGAAATCGCAAGCTTGATGGAATACCGTTCTGGTGTAAAAGTAGTAGATGCAACCCTGCGTGACGGGGGACTGGTAAATGATTTTTATTTTACAGATGAATTTGTAAAGGACTTATACCAGACAAACGTCAAAGCGGGTGTCGATTATATGGAGTTCGGCTATAAAGCGGATAAGGAAATTTTTGACGAGAAGCAGTTTGGCAAATGGAAGTTCTGTAAGGATGAGGATATCCGTGCAATTGTGGGTGACAACAACACGGATTTAAAGATTGCAGTCATGGCTGATGTGGGACGCTGCAATTATAAAGAAGATATTCATGACAAGGCAGAAAGCCCGATTGATTTGATTCGTGTAGCAACTTACCTCAATACAATCCCAGCAGCGGCAGATATGATCGAAGATGCAGTCAACAAAGGCTATCAGGCGACCTGCAACATTATGGCAATCTCCAATGCACAGGAGTCTGATTTAAAGGTGGCGCTTGACATTCTCGGAAAGACACCGGTGGAGGTGTTCTACATTGTGGACAGCTTCGGGGCACTTTACCCGGAACAGATTGCACGTATTGCAGATATCTATATGGAAGCTGCGACCAAGTATGGCAAAAAGATAGGAATCCACGCACATAACAATCAGCAGCTTGCATTTGCGAACACGATTGAGGCAGTGGGAGATGGTGTGGACTGGCTGGACGCAACCTATGCTTCGATGGGACGCGGGGCAGGAAACTGTGCAATGGAGCTTTTGTTAGGTTTTCTGCGCAATCCGAAGTATGATGTATACCCGGCAATCCGCTTTATCGAGAAGCATATGACGAAGTTAAAGGAAGACGGCGTTGTCTGGGGCTATGATTTACAGTACCTGATGACCGGTCTTTTGAACCAGCATCCGAGAACCGCAATCCAGTTTACCAAGGAGAAACGAAACGACTATTCCGCATTTTACAGGGAAGTCGTGGCTCAGGATTAAAAGCAGATAGGAAAAAGCAAATAGAGCAGTGATTTTGTAAAAAATGCACAAAATCACTGCTCTATTTTTGTGACTGAAAATGACGGATTGTGATTGACTATGACGGAAAGTGAAGCTATAATACAGACATAAGGTGAACGGAATTGAATGAAGTTGACCGAAAATGGAGGAATAGATATGCTGACAGAGGAAAGATTTGCAAGGATTTTAACCATACTAGAACGTATGGGAAGTGTTACGGTTCAGCAGCTTATGACAGAACTGGATGCTTCGGAATCCACCATCCGCCGCGACCTAAATGCTCTTGACATGGCAGGGCAGCTCACAAAGGTTCACGGAGGGGCAATCGCAAAGACCACGGCTTACAGTACCATGGATGATGAGGTGGTACACCGCAAGGAACAGAATAAGGAAGCGAAGGCGCGGGTAGCGAAATATGCGGCGGGATTAATCGAGCCGGGAGATTTTGTTTATCTGGATGCCGGAACGACAACCGAGCAGATGATTGATTATATCGAAGTGAAGAATGCAGTGTTTGTCACAAATGCGATTACCCATGCAAGGCTGCTTTCCGAGAAAGGCTACACCGTCTACATCCTCGGCGGAGAATTTAAAGCCGTCACGGAGGCAATCGTCGGCGAGGAAGCGGTCGCTTCCCTGGATAAATATAATTTTACAAAAGGCTTCTGGGGCACAAATGCAGTGAGTCTTACAAAAGGATTTTCCACACCGGAGCCAAAGGAAGCATTAGTAAAGAAGCGTTCCATGGAAAATTGCAGAAAGTGCTATATATTAGCGGATGCGAGCAAGTTTAACAAGATTTCCAATGTGACTTTTGCAGGATTTGAGAGTGCTGATATTTTAACGACAGACCTTACGGCAGGGGTTTATTTAGAAAAAGCAAATGTAATAAATTTATAGAGGAAAGGAGAGAAACACAATGATTTACACCGTAACTTTTAATCCTTCGCTGGATTACATCGTAACCGTTCCGGGATTTACCTGCGGACGCACCAACCGGACAGCGGAAGAGAAGATTTTTCCGGGCGGAAAGGGTGTCAATGTTTCGATGGTGTTAAAAAACCTTGGAATTGACAGCACCGCACTTGGATTCTATGCCGGATTTACCGGGCAGGAGCTAAAGCGCCTGATGGAGCAGAAGGGCGTTTCGGCAGATTTTATTCCGGTGGAGGATGGAATTACCCGCATCAATGTCAAAATCCGCGGAGAGGAAGAATCCGAAATCAACGGACAGGGACCGGCAATCGGCAAAGCGGAAATTGCAAAGCTTTATGAAAAGCTTGATTCGCTTACGGACGGAGATACGTTGATTCTTGCCGGAAGTATTCCGGGCGTAATGCCGCAGACGATGTACAGCGATATCATGGAGCACCTGAAAAACAAAAAACTTAACATTGTAGTAGATGCGACGAGAGACCTTTTGGTCAATGTGCTCTGCTATCATCCGTTTTTAATTAAGCCAAACAACCATGAGCTCGAAGAAATTTTCGGGGTGACGATGGAGGGAAAAGCCGAAATCGCGCGCCATGGGGAAAAGCTTCAGGAAAAGGGGGCAAGAAACGTTCTTGTTTCCATGGCAGGAGACGGCGCAGTTCTTGTGACGGAAACCGGTGAGATTTACGAGGCGGCAGCACCGAAAGGAAAGGTAGTGAATTCCGTTGGAGCCGGAGATTCCATGGTGGCAGGTTTCCTGGCAGGCTATTTTGCGGAGAATGACTACAGAGCGGCATTTCAGATGGGTCTTTGCACCGGAAGTGCATCGGCGTTCTCGGAGGAACTTGCGACGAAGGATACAGTGGAAGCGCTGTTAGAGGAAGTGAAAATTTTTAAAGTTATGTAGACCCGGAACAGGAGATTCCGGTTTGCAGATAATCATGTAGTGAAAAAAATGGAGGAGGATTCTTTATGAGAATCAGAGATTTGCTTTCAAAGGAAAGTATCCGGCTTGACGGGGTTGCAGAAAACAAGCAGGATGCGCTCGAGAAAATGGTTGCATTGATGGCAGCCAGCGGAAAGATTGCGGATGTTGAGAAGTACCGCAAGGGTGTTTTTGCAAGAGAAGAAGAGGGAACGACAGGAATCGGAGAGGGAATCGCGATTCCGCACTGCAAATCCGATGCGGTAAAGGCACCGGGACTTGCGGCAATGGTCGTAAAAGGCGGCGTAGACTTTGACGCACTAGACGGAGCGCCGACCGATTTGATTTTCCTTATTGCAGCACCGGATACAGAGGACAACGTACATTTGGATGTATTAAGCCGTCTGTCTGTGATGTTGATGGATGAGAATTTTACAAACGGTCTTCGGAATGCAAAGACCGTCGATGAATTTCTGGCAGTGATTGACGGTGCCGAGGAAGAGCGCGAAGAAAAAGAAGAGAAACAGGAGCCGGCTGCGGCAGAGAAAACAGCGGATAACCGTCTGGTGCTTGCAGTTACCGGATGTCCGACCGGAATTGCACATACTTATATGGCAGCAGAGAGCCTTGAGAAGAAGGCAGCAGAGCTTGGCTGCCGCATCAAGGTTGAGACCAGAGGAAGCGGCGGTGCCAAGAATGTGCTGACGAAGCAGGAGATTGACGAAGCAGTCTGCATCATCGTGGCAGCAGATACACAGGTTCCGATGGACCGTTTCTCCGGAAAACCGGTCATCCAGTGTAAGGTTTCAGACGGAATCAGCAAGGCAGACGAACTTTTACACAAGGCATTGGACGGAAAAGCATCTATTTACCACGGCAAAGGCGGTGAAGCGGAAGATAATTCCGATGACGCAAAGGACAGCATTGGACACAGAATCTATACGAACCTGATGAACGGTGTTTCCCATATGCTTCCATTCGTAGTCGGTGGCGGTATTCTGATTGCAATTGCTTTTTTGATTGACGGTTTCTCGGTAGACTTAAATTCCCTTCCGGTGGCAGACCGTGCAAACTTTGGTACGATTACCCCGCTTGCGGCAATGTTCAAGCAGATTGGTGGCGTGGCATTCGGCTTTATGCTCCCGATTCTCGCAGGATTTATTGCGATGAGTATTGCAGACCGTCCGGGACTTGCAGTCGGATTTGTGGGCGGTTCCATCGCAGCAACCGGAACATCCGGATTCCTTGGCGCTTTAGTAGCCGGATTCCTTGCAGGATATCTGGTATTGTTATTAAAGAAGATTTTCTCGAAGCTGCCGGAAAGCCTTGACGGAATCAAACCGGTACTGCTTTACCCGGTGCTTGGTATCTTACTTGTCGGCGTGATTATGTTATATGTAGTAGAACCGCCGATTGGTGCATTAAATACATGGATTAACAGTGCACTCGAGGGAATGAATGGCACAAGAGCCGTTATCTTAGGCACTCTGTTAGGCGGTATGATGTCTGTGGATATGGGAGGCCCGGTCAACAAGGCAGCATACGTATTCGGAACAGCATCTATCGCAGCCGGAAATTACAATATTATGGCAGCCGTTATGATTGGCGGTATGGTTCCACCGATTGCAATTGCACTGGCAACCTTATTCTTCAAAAACAAGTTTACTGCTGAGGAGCGCAAGGCAGGACCGACAAACTTTATCATGGGTCTTTCTTTTATCACAGAGGGAGCTATCCCGTTTGCAGCATCCGACCCGCTTCGTGTCCTTCCGGCTTGTATCGTCGGTTCCGCAGTGGCAGGAGGAATGTCCATGGCATTTAACTGTACGCTTATGGCACCGCACGGAGGAATCTTCGTATTCTTAACCGTAGGTCATCCGTTACTTTACCTGCTGTCTCTGGCAGTTGGTTCCGCAATCACCTGCGTACTGCTTGGCATTTTGAAAAAAGAGAAGAAAAACGCTTAGAACTTAGAAACAAAAAATTTAAAAACCATATAAAATTGTATTTTTAAGGAGGAAACAATCATGAAAGAATTTCAGTATACCATTACAGACAGAGAAGGAATCCACGCACGTCCGGCAGGCATTTTTGTAAAAGAGGCAGCAGCATTCCCATGCAAAGTCACTATCGCAAAGGGTGACAAGGAAGTTGACGCAAAGCGTATTTTCGGTGTGATGGGACTTGGCGTGAAATGTGGAGAGGAAATCACCATCCGCACAGACGGCGAGCAGGAAGAGGAAGCAATCGCAAAATTAAGCAGCTTCTTACAGGAGAACTTATAAAAATCGTTGCCGCAAACGGCAGGTGCTTACGTGGGGAGGGAAAACCATGGAACTGACAGGAAAAAGTGTGTTTGGCGGAATCGCCATTGGAAAAATTGCTGTTTATCATAAAAAAGACAATCAGGTGAAGCGTACCAGAGTGGACGATGTGGACGCAGAGACCAGCCGCCTTGAGAGTGCCAAGGAACGTGCCAAGGAACAGCTTGCTGCCCTTTATGAGAAGGCGGTCAAGGAAGTGGGCGAGACCGGAGCCATGATTTTTGAGGTGCATCAGATGATGCTTGACGACCTCGATTACGTGGAATCCATCGAAAACATGATAAAGACCCAGTCGGTCAATGCAGAATTTGCAGTGGCATCCACGGCGGACAATTTTTCCCAGATGTTTGCGGCAATGGACGATGAATATATGCAGGCGAGAGCGGCAGATGTTAAGGATATTTCAAACCGCGTCATCAATATTTTACAGGGCGGCGGAGACGGCATGCTGACCGGAGACGAACCGGTGATTCTGATGGCAGATGATTTGGCACCGAGTGAGACCGTCCAGCTTGACAAGTCAAAGGTGCTTGCGTTTGTGACACGCTTTGGCTCTGCAAACTCCCACACGGCAATCCTTGCAAGAACCATGAACATTCCGGCGCTAATCGGCGTTGATTTTCCGGCAGAGGAGGCAGCCGAAATGGCGGCTGAAGGGAAAATCGGAATCGTGGACGGATTTGCCGGAACCTGTATCCTTGACCCGGCGGAGGATGTACTTTCCACATATGACAATCGTAAGAATGAGGAAGAACAGAAAAAACGCCTGCTCCTTGAATTAAGAGGCAAGGAGAATGTGACGATTGACGGGAAAAAGATTAATCTTTACGCTAACATCGGTGGAACCGGGGACGTGGCAGCTGTGCTTGCCAATGATGCAGGCGGAATCGGATTATTCCGCAGCGAGTTCCTTTACCTTGAATCCGAGGATTATCCGTCCGAGGAAACACAGTTTGCCGCTTATAAGGCAGTTGCCGAGAATATGGCGGGAAAAAAGGTGATTATCCGTACCCTCGATATCGGAGCCGACAAAAAGGCAGATTATTTCGGACTTGAGAAGGAAGAAAATCCGGCGATGGGCTACCGCGCGATTCGTATCTGCCTTGACCGTGTGGACATTTTTAAGACGCAGCTTCGCGCCATCTACCGGGCAAGCTATTACGGAACCGTCTCCATTATGTTCCCGATGATTATCTCGGTGGCAGAGGTGAAACGTATCAAGGAAATCTGCGCGGAGGTACGCAAAGAGTTAGACGAGGCAAACATTCCGTACAAGGATGTGGAACTTGGCGTGATGATTGAGACGCCGGCAGCCGTCATGATTTCAGATTTGCTGGCAAAAGAGGTAGATTTCTTCTCCATCGGAACGAATGACCTCACGCAGTATACGCTTGCGATTGACAGGCAGAATCCGAGACTCGACAATATTTATGATTCCCATCACGAGGCAGTGCTTCGGATGCTTCAGATGGTGGTCGACAACGGACATAAGGAAGGCTGCTGGGTCGGCATCTGTGGAGAGCTTGGCGCCGATGTGACGCTGACGGAAACCTTCTTACGGATGGGATTTGACGAGCTTTCGGTATCACCGTCCATGGTGCTTCGGGTACGCGAGCAGATTCGCAAGACAGACCTTTCAAAATAGGAAGAAACAGGAATAAAAACCGCTTCAATTGGGTATCCTCGAATCAGGTAATGTGGAAGAGAGGTACACAATATGAGCGGTTTTTTGTTGATAAAACAGGGCACAATCCATAATGCGGTGGAAAAAGAGCCGTTTACGTCGGATATTCTGGTGGAGGACGGCAAAATCAAAAAGATTGCACCGGTTCTGGAGGGAAAAATCATCAATGAGGCAAAAATCATTGATGCGACAGGACTTGATGTCTATCCGGGCTTTGTGGATGCACACTGCCATCTGGGGCTTGACGGCTATGCGGTGGGATTTGCTGGGGAGGACTTTAACGAGACCGGAGACCCGGTAACGCCGCAGTTATCCGCCATAGATGCGGTAAATCCGCAGGATGAGACCTTCCGGCAGGCGAGGGAAGCCGGCGTGACCTGCGTGTGCACGGGACCTGGCAGCTCGAATGTCATCGGAGGAACGTTCTGCGCGATTAAGACGACCGGAAACCGGATTGATGAGATGCTTGTGAAGGAAAAGGCGGCGATGAAGATTGCCTTTGGCGAGAATCCGAAGAGCTGTTACAAGGAAAAAGGAATTTATTCGCGGATGTCGGTTGCGGCAAAGCTTCGTGAAATGTTTCACAAAGCAATGGAATACGAGGAGAAAAAGCGCGCCGCGGGCTTTCCGGATGCGATTGATTACGCGAAACTGCCGCCGTATGACTGCAAGTTGGAAGCGTTGCTTCCGGTGATACGAAAGGAACTGCCGATAAAGGCGCACGCACACCGGGCGGACGATATTTTTACGGCGATACGGATTGCAAAGGAGTTTGAGTTTGACCTGCGGCTAGACCATGTGACAGACGGCGCGCTGATTGCAGAGGAACTTGCGAAGGAGGGTTATCCGGTTGCGGTAGGACCGTCGTTTGGGCACGCGACAAAGTATGAGTTAAAGAATAAGAGCTTTGAGACGCCGGCAGTGCTTGCGAAGGCGGGCTGTCAGGTGTCGATTATCACGGATTCACCGGTTATAGAGGAGCGCTATCTGCCGCTTTGCGCGGGGCGTGCCATCTACTGTGGGATGGATGCGTTTGATGCACTAAAGGCGATTACGATTCATGCGGCAAGGCATATCGGCGTGGAAGACCGTGTCGGGAGCATTGAGGAGGGAAAAGATGCAGATTTTGTGCTGGTAAAAGGAAATCCATTTGCGGTGGATACCGAGATTGTGTCTGTGATGATTGACGGGAATGTGGTTGTCCAAAAATAAAATTTTTCTTATCCAACCGGAAACATTTCCTTAAATAAACCGTGTGGTTCTTGACGAAGGCTAAAAGCAGGCATACAGTCATAGATAGAACGAAAGAAAGGCATGGTTTTAAATTATGGGAAAAGTAATTGGCATTGATTTGGGGACTACGAATAGCTGTGTGGCGGTTTTGGA
>OJNY01001597.1_pt1 | contig 13662 bp, 9 predicted proteins | sample 1597931 | NCBI WGS metagenome assembly OJNY01 (sample SAMN01915209, study PRJEB22387) | human gut metagenome | isolation source: stool | host: Homo sapiens | place: USA
ATAAAATATATCAAACAACTAATACTGTTCACTCACACAACATTTACTGTCATGCTATGCTTTCTCATAAGGTATATAAAATAAAACAGCATATGATTTCTGCCTAAGAACCATATACTGCCTTTTTTATAAATTCGGAAAACAGTTCTTATCATAAATACTTCTTTAATCTCGAAAAAATATACTCTACAGTTTCTTCTATACTTTTTCCTGTAGTATCTACTTCAATATCAGGATTTTCAGGCTCCTCATAAGGACTTGATATTCCCGAAAAATCGGCTATCTCACCTGCTCTTGCTTTTTTATATAAGCCCTTTACATCCCTTTTCTCACATTCCACTAATGGAGTACTGATGTAAATTTCTATAAAACTGTCTTTTCCTACTATTTCTTTTGCATTTCTTCTATCTTTTCTAAATGGAGAAATAAATGATGTGAGTACTATAAGCCCTGCATCATTCATCAGTTTTGATACCTCAGCTATACGCCTGATATTTTCTACTCTGTCCGCTTCGCTGAATCCCAGATTTTTGTTCAGTCCCATCCTGACATTGTCCCCGTCAAGTACCATTGTCTTTTTACCGTAAATAAATAATCTTTTCTCAAGCTCATTTACTATTGTCGATTTGCCTGAACCTGACAAGCCCGTAAGCCATATCGTCTTTGGCTGCTGCCCTAACTGTTTTGCACGCACATCTTTTGTTATATCCATGCTGTGCCATGTTAGATTTCTCTCGGTATCAACATTTTTCTTTAGCCCTTTTTTATCAAATGCTTCTGTATCCGAATATCCGGTCCCACCCAAAATATCCTGCATAAAACAAATTCCATCTGTCTCTTTTGCAGAAAAATCTGATAAATTATCCATTTCTTCCTCCATAAATAATTTATTGCCGCAATTCCTATAAACTATACAGTTGTAAATTACAGCCCATTATTTTACTATGCGTATCTCATTTTTTAGTTTATGCACCTCATCATTATATTCTACATACACATGATATTCGTCCTTTGCAAACTCCTTTAAAGGTATCGCAAAGCTTTCCTTTTTATCTTTAAAAGCAACATTTTCCATGTCTTTAACATATGCATTGTGCTCACCGATAAAATAAATCCTGTCAACCGCTCCCGGTCTCATATTGCAAAGAAATAATTCATCGCATATTCTTCCATTGCCAAAATAATAACCATCTGTTTTTTCTTTTGACAATACCGGCAGTTCTCCAGCGAATTTTTCTAGTGGATTAAGTTTTCCAAATATCACATTGTCATTCTTTTCCATTGATACGCAGAATTCTTTTATATCAGGTGCAAATATCCATGCACTTGAAAATACTTTTCTGATTTTTGAACCATGAAGTTTTTCTCCGGTGCCTGCATCAATTTCCTGGATAATGCTGTGCACATCATCCGTCTGCTCTCTCAGGTATCCCTGTGCAACAAGAAGATATTTTTCATCTTCAGAATGGATAACTCTTGAAAATCTAAGCGAACTTAACACCTCCGTCTGTTCACTTACCCTGTATGACATATCCTTTTCGTCTATATCTATTATCTTCACCATAGAATTTTTGGTGGAGCGTTTTCCTCCGGGCACAATGACTTTTCCATCATATTTAACAACATTTCTTATATCAAACAATACGATTTTCTTTCTGTCCCCATTGTCCTCCATAAGTGATGTGTATTCTGGAAATGAGCATACAGGTATAACGGCTTCCCCTTCTCTATGCTCTGACTTGTCTTTAAGCACATACTTACTCACATCGCTGTCCTGCCATACCTTTGGCGGTGCGATTATCCAGTCAGGCTTTAACTCTTTCCAGTCAATGCTTATTATAGAGTTAAGTCTTTTTGCCGTTATAAGTATCCTGCCGTCATTGTATTCTATGTTTGATGTGTCGATCCAGTTGTCATACACTCTGTATTTGTCACCGACAATACTGTGAATATCACAATATTTTATAAGTTCTCCTGTTTTTAGATTAAGCTCTGCTATCCTGTCAGATAAATGTCCATCATCAGATGCAGTAACAAAGAAAAGTGAATCTCCATGCTGTGTTATGGCTCTTCCTATCCTGTATTCAAGAAGATATGTCCTATACACTCTGCCCATATAATCCATCTCATGGTATCTGCACGGAGTGACCCTGCCGTATTTGTCAATCCTGTTTGCAGTCTTGTCCACAAGCAGAAAATGACCGTTTGCAAGCGGTATCATACCAAGCTTTCCTGTTTTTATCTGAATAGAATATCTGACATCCCCGTTTCTGTCTATTGCAACCGGGCTGCCTATCGCAGTATTAAGCATTATAAAACCAAATTGTGACATTTTCGTGTCGGTTTCTGAAACCATATTCCTTATATTTTCCTGAATAGGCGAAACATATATCTGAATGACTCTGTGCTTTATTGTCTCGCCGTTTTTATCTACAAGACTTAAGTCAATTTTATTATTTCTACCGCCATACAAGCCAAGTATCGGAACTCTGTGTCTTGTCGTGTACTCTGTTTCGCCTGTAAAATCGCAGTCCGGAGTGTCACCTATAACTCTATACACAACTTTACATTCTTTTGAAGAATTGAATAAAATAAGTGCCGTCTGTTTTGCAAGTCCATATGGATTTGGTATGACAAGCAGATATTTAAATGTATAAAGATGCCTGTCAAGAATTTTTTCAAAAGCATAATCTCTGACCTGTGCCTGAAAACTTTTCTGCATCTCTTTCTTGAAAGGTGACATTACTCTTTTTTCTTTTCTCTCAAAAACTTCTGTCTCATACATCCTGTCAAGTTTGTTCAAATCACTTACGCTGTAAGTCATCTTGCCGCCATTTTTTACTTCCACAAATAATTTTTTCATAAATAAATTAGCCTTTCATCTTCATTGTAAGCTGAATCCTCTTTTTTTCAAGATCAACACTCATAACTTTGACATCAACTATATCTCCGACACTGACTACATCGAGCGGATGTTTAACAAATCTGCTGTCTGAAAGTTCCGATATATGAACAAGTCCGTCCTGGTGGACTCCTATATCCACAAATGCACCAAAATCAATAACATTTCTGACCGTTCCCTTAAGTATCATCCCCGGTTTTAAATCTTTCATTTCAAGTACATCGGTGCGAAGTATCGGCTTTGGCATCTCATCACGCGGATCTCTGCCCGGCTTTTCAAGTTCTTTTACTATGTCTGCAAGCGTTATCTCACCTATACCGAGTTCCTCTGCCATCTTTGCCTTGTCTTTTATGCGGTACTCAATGCTGTTTTTAGCATTTTTTCCACTTCCTGCAAAACTGTCCCTGCTGTTTTTAGAATTATTTCCATCATCCTCAAATTCGATACCTGCACCGTCACCTAATGCTTTCATTAGTGCCGCACCAAATGCTGAGTTTTTATTTTTTACAACAAAATCTTTCTTCTTTTTCTTTCTCTCAGGCTTTGTGTTTTGTGCATTTTTTTTATGCTCAATATTCTTTGCAGCCTCAGTCTGTATCTCTTTTAATTCTTCCTGTGATATGCCAAGTTTTTCAAGAAGTGCCTCGGCGGCATCATATGACTCCGGATGAACGCTTGTCGCATCAAGCGGATTGTCTCCACCCTCTATCCTCAAAAATCCCGCACATTGTAAAAATGCCTTTGGTCCGAGTTTGGCAACTTTCAAAAGCTGCTTTCTGTTTGTAAACTTACCATTTTCCTCTCTGTATATAACTATGTTTTTAGCTATAGCCTTGCTTATACCTGATATATACTCAAGAAGCGAAGCTGACGCTGTGTTTATGTCAACACCAACCCTGTTTACGCAGTCTTCAACAACTCCCGTAAGTGTTTCCTCAAGTTTTTTCTGGTTCATATCATGCTGATACTGACCGACACCTATGGATTTTGGATCTATTTTTACAAGTTCTGCAAGCGGGTCCTGAAGTCTTCTCGCTATCGAAGCTGCACTTCTCTCACCGACATTAAGTTCCGGAAATTCTTCCGTTGCAAGTTTGCTTGCTGAATAAACCGATGCCCCGGCCTCATTTACGATGATATACTGAACCGGCTTATTTATCTCTTTTAACATCTCCGCGATTATAAGCTCAGACTCCCTTGATGCAGTTCCGTTTCCTACTGATATAAGAGATATATCGTACTTATCAATAAGTTTCTTAACAGTTTTCTTTGTCTCCTCGACCTTATTCTGTGGTTCTGTAGGAAATACTACTGTCGTGTCGAGAACTTTTCCCGTACTGTCAACCACCGCAAGCTTACATCCTGTTCTGAAAGCCGGGTCCCAGCCAAGAACATTTCTTCCCTTAATAGGCGGCTGCATAAGAAGCTGTTCGAGATTTTTTCCAAAGACTTTTATCGCTCCGTCCTCAGCTTTTTCAGTAAGTTCATTTCTTATCTCACGCTCTATCGCAGGTGCTATAAGTCTTTTGTAACTGTCCTCTATAGTGTCCGCAAGTATCTCGTTTGTGTTTGCATTGTCGTTTGTTATAACCATCTTTTTAAGGTAAGTGATTATCCGCTCCTCAGGTGCTTCGATTTTTACGGTGAGAAACTTTTCTTTTTCTCCCCTGTTTATCGCCAATATCCTGTGAGCTGCTATCTTGTCGAGTTTTTCCTGAAATTCATAATACATTTCATAAACAGATTTTTCTTTTTCATCTTTAGCATTAGATATAAGTAAGCCCTCCTGCATCGTTATATTCCTTATATATATACGATAATCCGCATTGTCAGATATTATCTCGGCTATTATATCTTTTGCTCCAGAAATGGCATCCTCAGGCGTTGCAATCTCTTTTTCCTCTGAAACATAGTCCATTGCAAGTGTTTCTACAGACTCTGATGCAGCCTGCCCAAAGATTATATCAGCGAGCGGTTCAAGACCTTTTTCTTTTGCTATTGTTGCCCTTGTTCTTCTCTTTGGTCTGTACGGCCTGTATAGGTCATCAACCACAACCTGTGTCTGTGCCTGCTCTATCTGCTTTTTAAGCTCCTCTGTGAGTTTTCCCTGCTCTTCAATGCTTGCAATCACCTGTGCTTTCTTTTCTTCAAGATTTCTAAGATAAGTCAGTCTCTCATTAAGATTTCTAAGCTGTTCATCATCAAGAGAACCGTGTGCTTCCTTTCTATATCTTGCGATAAAAGGAATCGTATTTCCCTCATCTATAAGTTTGATAACGGCTTCTACCTGCCATTTTTTTATCTCAAGTTCCTCGGCAATCTTTGCCGCAATATCTAATTTGTTATCCATGATAATCTCCATTTCTATGCACATTTTCTGCCCATAAACAGTGTTCCTGTCCACACCTATATATAGCAGGAAACACTTTTTCTCTAAACACACAACAGACGGCTATAAAATAGCCGCCTGTTGTGAATATATAAACGATTAAATTTTTCCGTGCTAACTATTTTGTATGTTTTACGCATCAAAACGAATCTTATTTATAACACTGCCAATCTCTTTTGCAGCATTTTCATATACTGCTTCAGTGATATCTTTTGTTACAAAACCTGTCTCATCATCATAACCTGCATCAACAAACTCAACCTCGCCGAATAATTCTTTTATCTTTGCTTCGTTATCAGCTTTGTTTCCTGATACTCTTACAAAGAATTTAGAAACTACTTCATCCATAGGCATAAGCTCAAGTTTCTCATCTGACCAGATGACATTGATGTTATTGTCAAGATTTTCTGATGCCTCCATAATATCAGAGACAACCGCACTTGCTGTTGCAAGCTTACCTGCTCCCTGACCATAAAACATTACATCCCCGACCATGTTTCCTTTTACAAGGATAGCATTAAACACTCCGTCAACACTGTAGAGTGGATGGTCATGTGTGATAAGTTTTGGTGCTACCATCGCACTTACTTTATCCCCTGCTAATTTACTTGAACCAAATATCTTAACTTTTGCCTTAAGCTTTGCAGCATATTTAATATCCCTGTCAGTTATCTTTGTGATACCCTCTGTATAAATATCCTCAAAGTCAAGCTGCTTTCCATATGCAAGTGATGTGAGAATAGCAATCTTACGGCACGCATCATATCCCTCAACATCTGCCGTCGGATCAGCTTCCGCATATCCTTTTGCCTGTGCATCCTTAAGAACTGAGTCAAAGTCAGAACCGTTTTCTGTCATCTCAGTAAGAATAAAGTTTGTTGTACCGTTTAAGATACCTGAAATCTCATCTATCTCATCAGGAGCTAAAGAGGTCTGAAGTGGTCTTATGATAGGAATACCACCACCTACACTTGCTTCAAATAAAAAGTTTACATTTTTATCTCTTGCAATCTGTAAAAGTTCGGTACCAAATGAAGCAACAAGTGCTTTGTTTGATGTTACGACATTTTTTCCTTTAAGAAGACTTGCCTTAACAAATTCATATGCAGGATGAAGTCCTCCCATTGTTTCGACAACAATCTTTACTTCATCGTCATTTTCAAGGATTGAGAAATCATGCACAACATATTTTTCTGCCGGATCTCCCGGAAAATCCCTGAGGTCAAGTACATATTTTACTTCTATATCCTGACCTGCTCTCTTTGATATTATATTGCTGTTTTTATCTAATATCTCAAAAACACCTGAACCTACTGTACCATATCCTAATATTCCTACTTTTACCATCTCATCCTCCATCTCTTAGTTCTGTTTGTCTGTCGATGTAATCCATGCAAGATATGCATTTATAAACGGATCAAGATTTCCATCCAGCACTCCTGCCACATTACTTACTTCCTGACCTGTTCTGTTGTCTTTTACCATAGTGTAAGGCTGCATTACATATGAACGAATCTGACTTCCCCAGCCGTTATCCTTGACCTCGCCACGAATACCGCTTGCCTTTTCAAGCTGCTCCTGTTGTTTAAGCATATAGAGCTTTGCCTTAAGCATCTGCATGGCTTTATCTTTATTCATATGCTGGGAACGCTCATTCTGACACTGTACCACGATTCCGGTTGGAAAATGCGTGATTCGTATTGCCGATGAGGTCTTGTTTATATGCTGTCCACCTGCACCACTTGAACGATATGTATCTATCCTGATATCATCATCTGCAATCTCGACATCAAGATCCTCCTCTATATCAGGCATCACATCACATGATACAAAAGAAGTCTGTCTTTTTCCTGCCGCATTGAACGGAGAAATCCTGACAAGACGGTGCACACCGTGTTCTGATTTCAGATAACCATACGCATTTTCACCGTCTATTTGCAATGTAACTGATTTGTAGCCGGCCTCATCACCGTCAAGAAAATCTATCATCTCAACATTGAAACCTTTTTTCTCAGCCCACCGCTGGTACATTCTGCATAGCATACTCGCCCAGTCGCAGCTCTCTGTTCCGCCTGCTCCTGCATGAAGCGTAAGTATAGCATTGCATTTATCATATTCACCACTTAATAATGTCTCTATCCTGAGTGCATTATATTCTTCCTCAAAGGCATTAAACGACTCCTCCACCTCAGGCAGAAGACTTGCATCATTTTCCTCCTCGGCTATGTCTATAAGTGTAAGTGTATCATCTTTGTCATTGCAAAGTTTCTCATATCTCTCGATAGTCGTCTTTAACTTTTTACAATCCTGAACAACTGCTGCCGATTTATTTGGATCATCCCAAAATCCCGGCTCTTCCATAGTATGCTCTAACTCTTCGACTCTGTCACGCTTATTAGCTAAGTCAAAGTGAGTTCCCCATTTCAAGCAGTGGTTCATCGTAATTTGATAATGCTATCCTGATATTATCAAATTCTACCATCAACTCACCTCTTTCTATTAAAACTTTTTAGAATTTTCTTCCGCAGCACATCTTATATTTCTTACCGCTTCCACATGGACACGGATCGTTTGGCTGCACTTTTCTTCCCTCGCGCTTTTTAGGCTTTGCTGCTACAGTCTCATCTTTGTTTGTTCCCGTAACTTTTGCTACCTGTTCACGCTCAACTTTCTGCTCTATCTGAATATGTGTAAGTGCTTTTACAGTCTCTTCAGTAATTGCATCTATCATCGAATCAAACATTTCAAATCCGGCAAATTTGTACTCAACTACAGGATCTCGCTGACCGTATGCCTGAAGTCCGATACCCTGACGGAGCTGATCCATATCGTCGATATGATCCATCCATTTTCTATCGATAACTTTAAGAAGGATAATTCTCTCTACTTCTCTTATCTGGTCTGCCTCAGGGAACTCAGCTTCCTTAGCTTCATAAACCTTTACGGCTTCTTCTTTAAGTCTCTGGATAAGTTCATCTTTTGAACCATGTTTTAATTCTTCATCTGAAAGAACTATCTTTTTTATAGGGATTATAGGACGGATAACATTATTTAACTCTGCAATATCCCATTCCTCAGGAGAACCCTCATCGCCTATAATCGAAGAAACACATTTTTCTACAACATCAGTTATCATCTTATAGATAGTATCTCTCATATTCTCACCGTCAAGAACCTTGCGGCGCTCTTTGTAGATAACTTCTCTCTGCTCATTGTTTACACGGTCAAATTCAAGGAGGTTCTTTCTGATACCAAAGTTGTTGCCCTCTATCTTCTTCTGTGCACTCTCAATGGCATTTGAAAGCATCTTGTGCTCTATCTGCTCACCATCAGGCATTGCTGAGAAAAGTCCCATAAGTCTCTCTGAACCGAAAAGACGCATAAGATCATCCTCAAGTGAGATGTAAAATCTTGACTCACCCGGATCGCCCTGACGACCGGCACGACCACGGAGCTGATTGTCGATACGGCGTGACTCATGTCTCTCTGTACCTATTATCTTCAAACCTCCGAGTTCCTTAACGCCATCGCCAAGCTTAATATCAGTACCACGACCAGCCATGTTAGTAGCAATTGTCACTGCACCCATCTGACCTGCATCGGCAATAATCTCAGCCTCAAGCTCATGGAATTTGGCATTAAGAACTTTATGCGGAATACCTTTCTTCTTAAGCTTTTCGCTAAGGTATTCAGATGTGTCAATATTTATCGTGCCCACAAGTACAGGCTGTCCTTTTTCGTGTGCCGCTACTATATCAGCAACAACAGCATTGAACTTTTCTTCCTTTGTCTTATAAACAGCATCTTCATAATCGATACGAGCTACCGGAAGATTTGTAGGAACCTCAACAACATCCATCTCATAGATGTCACGGAATTCTTTTTCCTCTGTAAGAGCTGTACCTGTCATACCTGATTTCTTTGCATATTTATTGAAGAAGTTCTGGAATGTAATGGTTGCAAGTGTCTTACTCTCTCTCTTAACCTTTACATGTTCTTTTGCTTCTATAGCCTGATGTAATCCGTCTGAGAAACGGCGTCCCGGCATGATTCGTCCGGTAAACTCATCGACGATAAGTACCTCATCATCTTTTACAACATAATCTTTATCCTTAAACATAAGAGAATGTGCTCTGAGTGCAAGGTTTATGTTGTGCTGTAATTCAAGATTGTCCGGATCTGCAAGGTTTTTAACCTGGAAAAATCTCTCTGCTTTTCTTACGCCTTCTTCAGTAAGGTTTACATTCTTATCTTTCTCATCAACAACATAATCACCGGTTTCCTGCTCTTCCTCGTTCATGATGATGTCCATCTTTGAAAGTTCTTTTGCAGTACCCTTTGTAAGCTGTTTAACAAATATATCACAAGCTTCGTAAAGCTTTGTTGACTTGCCACTCTGTCCTGAAATGATAAGTGGTGTTCTAGCCTCATCAATAAGTACTGAATCGACCTCATCGATAATCGCATAGTGAAGTTCTCTCTGCACAAGTTCCTCTTTATATACGACCATATTGTCACGAAGATAATCAAAACCAAGTTCATTGTTTGTAGCATATGTTATATCGCAGTTGTATGCTTCTCTTCTCTCGTCATTGTCCATTGAATTTAAGATAACACCAACTGTAAGGCCGAGAAACTCATGAACCTGACCCATCCACTCAGCATCACGTTTTGCAAGGTAATCATTTACCGTAACGATATGAACACCTTTGCCCTCTAATGCATTTAAGTATGCAGGAAGTGTCGAAACAAGTGTTTTACCTTCACCTGTACGCATCTCTGTAATTCTTCCCTGATGAAGAATCACACCACCGATAAGCTGTACACGGTAATGTCTCATTCCAAGAACTCTTGTTGCTGCCTCTCTGACTGTTGCATATGCCTCAGGAAGCAGATCATCTAATGTCTCTCCCTTTTCAAGACGTGCTTTAAACTCAGGTGTTTTCGCCTTAAGTTCATCATCTGTCAATTTTTCAAACTCAGGAGCAAGAGCTTCTATTTTATCCACTATCGGAATAATTCTTTTCACTTCATGCTGACTGTGAGTACCGAAAATTTTACTAAATATACTCATGAATTTCACTCCTATACATTATTACTATTTATTTGTATAAAAAAACTATTTTACAGTATATCATTAAATACTTTGTTTTTCAACCTTTGTTTTTTGCTAAAACACTATACTACCGCAAGAATAAAGAGTCGCTTACGACTCCCTTGTGCTTGAGCGGAATGCGTAATATTTATTTCTTTTCCGCGAAATGCACATCCTCACGGACTGTTTATTATGTTGTAGGAAAGGAGAATTTTCCTGCAACATAATAAACAGTCCCGGAATTTTCCGGGACTGCTTTTGCTTAAATCGATTTCATACTCTTGTTTTCATATATGTAACACTCTCTCCAAAGTGTTAATTTCATTTTATGTTACTTATGTAACAGCTCATTGTATTGCCAATTATCTTTTTATGGCTGAACTGTTACTATATTTATTAAAACTCAGGCTCTATAAGTCCAAATGTATTTCCTTTTCTCTTGTAAACTACATTTACCTCATCTGTTGCTGCATTACGGAATACATAGAAATTGTGTCCGAGAAGATCCATCTGGATGCAGGCTTCTTCCGGATCCATAGGCTTCATGCCGAACTTCTTTGAACGGATGATCTTAATCTCATCATCGTCTTCTATCTCTTCTTCGATAAATGCTTTGCTTAAGCTTGTCGCTGCCTGCTGCTTGTCAACAAGTTTGTTCTTGTACTTGCGTAACTGTCTCTCAATAACCTCCTCAACCAAATCTATTGAAACATACATATCATCGCTGACCTGCTCAGCTCTTACGATGTTTCCTTTCATAGGGATCGTAATCTCTATTTTCTGTCTTTCTTTCTCTACACTCAAGGTAACATGAACTTCAGTTTCCGGAGTGAAATACCTCTCAAGCTTTCCGATCTTTTCCTCGATTGCTGCTTTAAGTCCATCTGTTACATCAAGATTTTTACCACTGATAATAAATTTCATGACTATCACTCCTTTACAAATTGTTAAATTTATTATACCTCACTTTTTCTTAAAAAGCAAGTAAAATTGCACAATAATATAATCATTTACATCTTTTTATTATACATTTATCACTAAACGCATATTATGATGTTAGGGTCAAAAGTAGATAGCAATGCATATTTATATGCAAATTGCTGCATTACCATCTGTTTTTGGTCTTTACATTATGTTATTAACAAAATGTCTGATAAAAGAAATCCACAGGTTTTATTGACAACCTGTGGATTTCAATTTTGTTGATAATGTTGATAACTTAGTGCATAACTCAATTTTTTCGCATTTTTCGACATTATACGGCTCTCTTTACTGTCGATTTATCAACATTTCATGTTAATTTATTGTCGATTAATGACCTTCTGCTAAAACTTATCAACATTTTATGTCAGTTATCAACAACTTTTTGTTTATAATTGTTTTTACTATTCACATTTAACTTTTGAATTGTCAGACAATTCTTCTAATACAATACGGCGTCCTGTAATTCATTTTTGATATTTTTATGCCGTCTTTCTCATTACTTGCATGAATCACTTCCCCATCACCTATATACAATGCAACATGACCAACTGTTTTTCCACTCTGATAAAAAACCAAATCACCCTGTTTTATTGAAGAAGCTGAAACTTTTGTCCCATACGCTGACTGCTCAAGCGAAGTTCTTGGAATATCATATCCAAACTCCTTATATATGCTCTGTGTAAATCCTGAACAATCTGCTCCATTTGTAAGGCTTGTTCCTCCATATTTATACGGATTTCCTAAAAATTTCTTTGCATAATTAGCTATTTGGCTTCCGGTTACTTTTTTCTTTGCTGTATCATTTGTGTTATCTGTTTCCTCACTTAATGTTGTGCTGTCTTTCGTGGTCGTAGTTGAGTCTTTTTTAGTCGTGCTGTTCTTTGTCGTGGTAGTAGTATCTTTCTTAGTGGTAGTTTCCTGTTTCTTTTCTTCAGCTTTTACCTGAGCGATTGAAACAGGATGCTTATATTTCACTCTGAGATTGACATAATTTCTTGCCACATATCCCTGTTCCCCGTCAACAGATATGCGAACCCAGCTTTTCCCACATAATTTTCTTACATAAAAACTTTCTCCCGAACCTATAGAAGTAATTATTTTGGCTTTTTTGCTGGTCTTTTCCCGCACATTTAGTGCACCGACATTCTTTTTTACGGTTATGTATTTGACTCCATATTTTCTTGCAAGCTGTCTAGCCTTTGTGCCGGTTGCAAGAAATTCTTTTTTTATGTATCCTCTGAAATTTCCGCTTTTTATAAGTGCCCATCCGTTTTTATATGTTCTTGTAATATAAACTGCACTTCCTCTATAAAGCCTTCCTTTTATTTTTCCATTTAATGATGGTTTATTTCTGATATTTACATAGTCGTTAGCAATAGATATAGCAAGATTATTGCCGGCCGCCTCTACGCTTTCGGATTTCAGAATGAATGTTCCTGATACAATAACTAATTGCGAAATTGCAAATACGCAACACTTGATAAGCTGTTTTCTCAACTGTATTCTCTCCATATCCTACCTCTCTAATATGCTGTTGTCTATAATGTTAGTATTGGCAGCAACTTAAAAATCAGCTATTTTGTGGCTACAGCCTCTATCTCTATAGCAACATCTTTAGGAAGTCTTGCAACCTCTACACATGATCTTGCCGGATATGGCTCTTCAAAATATTTTGCATATACTTCATTAATCTTGCCAAAATCATTCATATCACTGATAAAAACCGTTGTCTTGATAACATTCGCAGTTGACGAACCTGCCGCTTCGAGAAGTGCCTTAAGACTCTTAAAAGCTCTCTCTGCCTGAACTTCAGCCGGTCCCGTAACAAGTTCTCCCGTAGCAGGGTCGATAGGAACAACCCCTGATGTAAATACAAGACCGTTTACTTCAACTGCCTGAGAATATGGTCCTATTGCCGCCGGTGCTTTGTCTGTACTGATAATGTTTTTCATTTAAATAACCTCTTTTCTGTTTTTGTCTTGGATAATCGTCAAACTATATATTTTTGTTAATCACACAATTTGATATGTATAATGATTTTTACCATATCAGCTCCACGCTTATCCGTTTTTTGTTTTAATCCATATAATATTAACCTTCATTTCTACACATATTTTTTGTACATAGTATGAAAATTCCTGCATATATGGAATATTTCACACTAACTTTTTAATATGTTTGCTTTAGTATCAGCCAGGTGGATATCTGTGACCTGCTCTGCTGCTTGTTTAATATTATTAAATTTACATAAATTTTCCTACAATTTACAGTATAACGCAATTTTGCACAAAT
>OJNY01001602.1_pt1 | contig 13609 bp, 8 predicted proteins | sample 1597931 | NCBI WGS metagenome assembly OJNY01 (sample SAMN01915209, study PRJEB22387) | human gut metagenome | isolation source: stool | host: Homo sapiens | place: USA
ATAAATAAATTTGTTCACTAAAACAAACCGGTTCAAAGGAGGTTCTGCAAGATTAGAGTTCACCGAACAAAGCCATCACATCCACCTCGCCCCAATACAGATGCGTATAACTGGCTATCAGGTTCTTATAGCGAAAGACGGGAGTGGTTACCTTCCCTCCTTTGGCATTGTAGACCTGCGCTATCGAAAGAGGAAGACTGCACGCACCACCTTCTTTTCCATCGGTTTCGGGCACGGCAAACTGCGTATAATGGAATTCGTGTCCTTTAAGCCGCCATCCGTTATAGTCGAACCGGCGGTATCCCAATGTCAATTTCCTGCGTTTACGCTCGTTCGTAATGCTGAAAGGCAATACTCCTACCATCTCATTTCCAATATTGCCTACACAGCTCCCGGCGCTTCCCCCGTCCGTATCCCCATCAGAAAGAACGGACTGCGAAAGATATATCATCCCCCCGCATTCCGCCAGCGTCCTGCCACCGGCCTCTATATAGCTGCGGATAGACTCCCTGGCAAGCCTTGCCCCGGCAAGTTCCTCCAGACGGTTCTCGGGATAGCCGCCGGGCAGATAGAGCAAATCCGTCTCTTGCGGAATAGGCCGGTCATGCTCCGGATTGAAGAAAGTGACCGTGCCCATACGGCGCAGAATATCCAGATGCTCCGCATAGAGGAAGGAAAAGGACTCTTCGTTGCGCGCTACCGAGACATGCAGCTTCCCCGGCTCTGATAGTACCGGCTTCTCCTTCACTGCCGCCGCAGGCAATGGAAGCCCGGTTGTCGAGAGCAGCAGTTCCCAGTCCACATGTTCCTCCAGCAAGCCTGCCAGCATATCCAGTCCCTCCGTCTCCTTAGAACGGCTGAAATCCAGCCCCAGATGGCGCGACTCCTGCTCCAGTTCCTTCTGCTTGGGCAGATAGCCCAGACAAGTCACGTTCAAGTCTTCACAGACCTCCTGCAGCATCCGGTAGTGGTGGGGTGAGCCGACACGATTGAAGATAACTCCCGCAATACGTATATCCGGACGGAAATTGATGAACCCCGACAACAAAGGAGCCATGGAATAGGCAGCCGACTTGGCATCGACCACCAGCACCACAGGAATACCCAAGAGCCGTGCCACTTCTGCCGACGAGCCCCGGTCGCGGTCGTACCCGTCGTACATCCCCATCATCCCCTCGACCACAGCAACATCCGCATCCGCCGAATAGCGTGCATACAGACTGCTTACGTGCTCCTGAGATGCCATGAAAGTATCCAGATTGACGGAAGGACGGCCGCATACCGCCTCGTGATACTTAGTATCTATATAATCGGGACCGCACTTGAAAGGCTGCACCTTCAGACCTTTCTTCATAAACAATGCCATCAGTCCACGACTGACGGTGGTCTTTCCACTGCCCGATGTAGGGGCGGCTATGAGAAACTGAGGGATGGAACGCATAATTAATGTGCTAATGATTTAATGTACCAATGTGCTAATCGGCTGCGCTATACTTGCGCTACTTCCCCATGCCGCAGGTCATTGGCACATTGGCATATTGGCACATTAGCACATTTTCAACGTGCAAAGATAAGCATATCTCCGACAAAAGTTTTATCTTAGCTGCCAAAATAAAACATACCACCATGATAACCGAAGAACTTAAGAAACTCTACATCGCACATACCGGACACGAACCGGAACAGATTGACGAACTCCCCTCCTCCGGCTCCAACCGCCGCTACTTCCGCCTCACCGGAAACCCTACACTTATCGGCGTCAGCGGAGAGTCTGTGGAGGAGAACCGCGCCTTCCTCTACATGGCAGAACATTTCCGCCAGAAAGGACTGCCCGTACCGCAAGTGTTCATCCGCTCCGAAGATGATATCTATTATCTGCAAGAAGACCTGGGCGACTCGCTCCTATTCAATGCCATCGAGAAAGGCCGCAAGACCAGCGTATTCGGCGAGGATGAGAAGCAGTTACTGCGCAAGACCATCCGTCTGCTGCCCGCCGTGCAGTTTGCCGGAGCCGACGGCATGGACTTCTCCTACTGCTACCCGCAGGCAGAGTTCAACAGCCGCAGCATTCTGTGGGACTTGAACTACTTTAAATACTGCTTCCTCAAGGCTACGGGGATGGACTTTCAGGAAGACCGGCTGGAGGACGACTTCCAGAAGATGGCAGACGTGTTGCTCCGTAGCAGCTCCGCCACCTTCATGTACCGCGACTTCCAGAGCCGTAACGTTATGATAAAGGACGGCGAGCCGTGGCTCATCGACTTCCAGGGCGGACGCAAAGGTCCGGTTTACTACGACGTAGCCTCCTTCTTGTGGCAAGCCAAAGCAAACTATCCCGACAGCCTGCGCCAAGAGTTGCTGAAGGAATACATCGACGCCCTGCGCAAGTACCAGCCCGTGGACGAGGCTTATTTCTATGCCCAGCTTCGCCACTTCGTATTGTTCCGCACCATGCAGGTGCTGGGTGCCTATGGTTTCCGCGGTTACTTCGAGAAGAAGCCCCACTTCATACAAAGTGTCCCCTTCGCCATCGAGAACCTGCGCCAGCTGCTCCAAGAGCCTTATCCCGAATATCCCTACCTCTGCCGGATTCTGCGCGAACTTACCGAGCTGAAACAGTTTACAGACGACCTGCAAAAGCGCCGCCTCGTGGTGAAAGTCACCAGCTTTGCCTACAAAAAAGGTATCCCCGAAGATTCCACGGGCAACGGAGGAGGTTTCGTCTTTGACTGCCGCGCTGTGAACAACCCCGGCAAGTACGAGCGTTACAAACCCTTCACGGGACTGGACGAACCCGTTATCCGCTTCCTGGAAGACGACGGCGAGATAGCCGTATTCCTGGAGCATGCCTACGCCCTTGTCGACGCTTCCGTGAAGCGCTACATGGAACGCGGCTTCACCAATCTGTCTGTCTGCTTCGGCTGCACCGGCGGACAGCACCGCTCCGTGTACTCAGCACAACACCTGGCGGAACATCTGCACAAGAAGTTCGGCGTGCAAGTGAACCTGATACATAGAGAACAGAATATTGAACAGACGTTTAAGGCCAAAGTTTAATGTGCTAATGTGAGAATATGCCAATATGAAAGCCATGATTTTCGCCGCCGGCCTGGGCACCCGGTTGCGCCCCTTGACGGACCACATGCCCAAGGCCCTCGTTCCCGTAGCAGGAAAGCCCATGCTGGAACGGGTGATACTGCGGTTGAAGGAAGCAGGATTCAACGAGATAACGGTCAATATCCACCACTTCGGGGAGCAGATTATCGACTTCCTCCGTGCCCACGACAACTTCGGCACGGAGATTCACATCAGCGACGAACGCGGCATGCTGCTCGACACCGGAGGAGGCATCAAAAAGGCACGCCCCTTTCTGGACGGACAAGAACCTTTTCTGGTGCACAACGCGGATATTCTGACGGACATTGACCTTGCAGGTCTCTACCGCCACCATCTGGAGAGCGATGCGGAGTCTACCCTGCTTGTGAGCGAGCGCAAGACTTCCCGCTATCTCCTTTTTGACGACGACTACCACCTGCACGGCTGGATAAACAAGTCCACCGGAGAGGTGAAACCGGCAGGCTTCGACTACCGGGAAACGAAGTACCGGGAACTCGCCTTCGGAGGAATCCATGTCATCTCCCCCTCCCTCTTCCGCCTGATGGATGATGAGCAATGGGACGGCAAGTTCTCCATCATTCCTTTCTACTCGTCCGCCTGCACAAAGGTGCACATACAAGGCTATCCGCTGCAAGGATTCCGCTGGTTCGACATCGGCAAACCGGAGACACTGGCACAAGCGGAGGAATACTACAAACAAAAATAACAAGTAATGTAAAGCAGCCTAACATTACTTGTTAGCTCTCTTTACATTACTTGTTATCAAATCAACCTATGTACCATAGATTATCTATGGTGAAACTATGCCAGTGCCAGTATCAGCAACTGAGCCGTCAGCACCCGCAGGAACATAGCCAGCGGATAGACTGTGGCGTATCCCACCGCAGGGGCATCGCAGGATGTCAAGTCCGAGGAATAGGCCAATGCAGGTGGATTGGTGTTAGCTCCGGACAGCACACCTATCAGCGTATAGTAGTTCAGCTTCCAGAAATAGCGCCCCATGAATCCTGTCACCAGCAACGGAACGACCGTGATGATGGCCCCATAGCCAATCCACACATAGCCGCCTTCGTAGATAATGGTATCGATGAATCCCTTTCCTGCACCCAACCCCACGCAGGCCAGGAACAAGGCGATACCGATTTCGCGTATCATCAGATTGGCACTCATCGTCGTGTAGGTTATCAGCTTATATTGAGGCCCGAAACGGCTGATGAGGATGGAAACCACCAACGGTCCACCGGCCAGTCCCAGTTTCACGGGTTGGGGAATGCCGGGGAACATGAACGGCAGACTGCCCAAGATACATCCCAGGGCAATACCCAGGAAGATAGGAATCAAGTTGGGATGGTTGAGACGCTTCAGCGAGTTACCCAGCACCTTCTCCGCATGACTCACGGCAAGCTCACTGCCTACAATCGTCACACGGTCTCCCATCTGCAACTGCAAGTGGGGAGTTGCCACCAGGTCCACGCCCGAACGGTTGATACGGGTGATGCAGGCACCGAAGTTGTTACGTATCTTGAGCTGAGACAGAGACTTGCCGTTCAGTTCCGGCTTGGTGATGAGGATGCGGCGTGAAATCAAGTTCTTGTCCTCCCGTTCCCACTCCACCGAAATTTTTCTTCCGAAGAAGGCAACAATGGCCTCCACATCTTTCGGGTTGGCAATGAACAGAATTTCATCCTGCATGTGCAGCACCGTATCGGCATTCGCCAGTTCTGTTTCCTGACTGCCGGTGTGCCGGATGCGGGAGATGACAAACGCACGGTTCAACAATGGTTTCACATCTCTGATCCGCTTGCCGTCTATTGCCTCATTGCGTATCTCTACCGATATGGGACGCACGGTCAGCTCCTGCAGATGACCCAGCCCGTGCTCGGCATCCTCCTCTTCTTTTTGGGTATTAATCCGCATGAAAATCTTCAAGGCTAGCAGCGCCAGGATGCAGCCCACCACACCCAGCGGATAGGCAACGGCATATCCGAGTGCGATTTCCGGAGCATCCACCCCGTTGAGGTCACTGTTTGCCTGCTGGGCAGCACCCAGACCGGGGGTATTGGTCACGGCTCCGGACAAGATACCCACCATCGTAGTAATGGGGATTCCGGTGGCAAAGTGCAACACAATGGTGATAACCACGCTGAGGAAGACGGAAAGCATTGCTACCATGTTCAGCGTAAGTCCGCCCTTCTTGAAAGCGGAGAAGAATCCCGGTCCCACTTGCAGACCGATGGAATAGACAAACAGTATCAAGCCAAACTCCTTCAGGAAGTGCAGCAGATGTTCGTCGAGGTTCATGTCGAAATGTCCGAAGACAATGCCCACAAACAAAATCCAGGTGACACCCAGCGAGATGCCTGCCACCTTCAACTTGCCCAGCATGATACCGAAGGTGATGACCAGGGACAGAATCAGGACAGAGTGTGCCACTCCTCCGCCCCAAAGATTGGGATAACCCTCAAAGAGGTTTCTTAATAGTTCCATAGTTTCTATCTTTAGTTTTTACTTTTCAGCCTTATTGTTTAATTCTTAATTCTCTATTTAAAAAGTGTATCCCCACAGAAATCACTTCTCCGGGGATACGCATTTCACACATAAAAAATAACTACTATTATAAAGGCATGTTGCCGTGCTTTTTCGGTGGATTGCTCTGATTCTTGTTGTGCGCCATCTCCAATGCCTGCACCAGCTTGTAGCGGGTATCGCGCGGCATGATGACCTCGTCTATGAGGCCACGCTCGGCAGCGCGGTAAGGGTTGGAGAACTTGCTTTCGTACTCCTTGATAATCTCCTGCTTCTCTTCGGCAGAGGACTTACGGTAGAGGATGTTCACCGCACCCTCGGCACCCATCACGGCGATTTCCGCCTGCGGATAAGCCAGGTTCACGTCGGCACCCGTCGGTTTGCTGGACATCACGATGTAGGCTCCGCCGTATGCCTTGCGGGTAATCAGCGTTATCTTGGGCACGGTGGCCTCGGCATAGGCATAGACAATCTTGGCGCCGTGGCGGATGATGCCGTTGTGCTCCTGCATCGTTCCGGGCAAGAAGCCGGGAACATCTTCGAAGGTTATCAGCGGGATGTTGAAGCAGTCGCAGAAACGAATGAAACGTGCCGCCTTGTCGCTGGCATCAATATCGAGCACACCCGCCAAATAGGCAGGTTGGTTTGCCACGATACCTACCGAACGCCCGTTCAGACGACCGAAACCGATAACGACGTTCTTGGCAAAGTGAGGCATCACTTCGAAGAAGTACTGGTTGTCCAGCACCGGTTCTATAATATCCTTGATGTCATAGGGCATGTTCGGGTCCTCAGGAATGACGGTCTGAAGCGCCTCTACCCGGCGATGGATATCGTCGGAGCAGGGAGTGAAGGGAGCATCCTCCATATTGTTGGACGGCAGGAAACTCAGCAGCTCGCGGATGCTCATCAGTGTCTCCTCCTCCGTATTGCACATGAAGTGGGTAACGCCGCTCTTGCTGCTATGCGTATAGGCACCGCCCAGTTCCTCCTTGTCCACCTCCTCGTGGGTCACGGTCTTTACCACGTCCGGACCGGTGATAAACATGTGGCTCTGCTCCTTTACCATGAAGATAAAGTCGGTAAGCGCCGGAGAGTAGCATGCCCCACCGGCACACGGACCCAGAATAGCGGATATCTGCGGAATGACACCCGACGCAATGGTGTTCTGATAGAAGATGGAGGCATAGCCTGCCAAGCTGTTCACACCTTCCTGGATGCGTGCGCCGCCCGAATCGTTGAGGGCAATGACGGGAGCACCGTTCTTCAGGGCAAGCTGCTGCACCTTTACAATCTTTGCGGCATTCGTCTCGCTGAGCGAACCGCCATGCGCCGTGAAGTCGTAGGCATAGACAAATACAAGGCGGCCGTCTATCTTTCCGTAACCGGACACCATGCCGTCTCCGGCAATCTGTTTCTTCTCCATGCCGAAGTTGGTGCAACGGTGGTTCACGAACTTGTCCAGCTCATTGAACGAGCCTTTGTCCAGCAGCATGTCAATACGTTCGCGGGCAGTCATGCGGCCGGAGGCGTGTTGTTTCTCTATCTTGTCTACGCCCCCACCCAGCGAGGCACGTTTATCCAGTTCCTCAAACTGGCGGTATATTTCTTCTCTGTTCATATTTGCATTTACAATTTAGTGATTTATAATATACGGACTGAATGCGACTCGGGATTATTCCTCCTTTATCAACTCCAATTCAATCAATACTTGGTTGGCATTTACCGGTTCGCCCTCGCCCACGAGGATGTTGCGGACGATGCAGTCGGCATTTACCTTATAGTTACTCTGCATCTTCATGGCTTCCAGCACCACGGCAATGTCTCCGGCAGCCAGTCGGTCGCCCACCTTGACGGGGATGCTTACCACCTTGCCCGGCATCGGAGCCAAAATCTTGTCGCCCTGCTTCTCGTCGGCTCCTTTCTTCATGTGCAGATACTTGGCTTGCGTGTCTACAATGTCTACGTGGAAGGAACGCTGGAGCATGCTGATGTCATAACTCTTGCCGCCCTCGCCGCGCACAAGGCCTGCGTTGAACGAGTTTCCGTTGTGCAGGATGGAGCAACTTCCGTTCTCTGCCATCACAATGTCCACTTCGTAGGGCTTTCCGTCAATGGTAAGTTGTACCTTATTCCCTTCCTTACCCACCAGGGTAATGTCTGCGATACGGTCTCCTATATGTATTTCCATTATTAATTATCCATTATCAATTATCCATTATCAATTATCCATTCCTTAAATCCTGAGCACTCCCTTCTGCAAGCCAAATTCCCTCCAACGGCTGATGGGGCGGGCATCGGGTAGCTGTGCCGAAACATTCTCCTCCAGATTAACCAGATAGTCCATATAGGCAGCTATCATGGCGATGTTCTCCAACTCTTCGTTGGCAGTGTTGGTGCGTACCAGCATGCGGGCGTTCTTCTCGATAAAGAGGGTGTTGTACTCTCCCTTCACAAAGTCGGGCACGTGCATGATGCGCTTCAGATAGGCAAGGTTGGTCTTTACGCCCGTAATTTTGTACTCGTAGAGCACACGGCGCATACGCTCGATGGCATACTGGCGGGTGGTTGCCCATACGATGAGCTTACCTATCATAGGGTCGTAGTAGATGGGAATCTCATAGCCGTCGTACACATAGCTGTCTATACGCACACCGATTCCGTTCGGCTCCGTCAGTTGCTTGATGACACCGGGAGACGGCATGAAGTTGTTTTCCGTATCTTCGGCACAGATGCGGCACTCTATAGCATGGCCGCGCTGGAACAGTTCCTCCTGCTTGAGGTGCAGCACCTCGTCGTTAGCAATGCGGATTTGCTCTTTCACCAGGTCCACGCCTACCACTTCTTCCGTGATGGGGTGCTCTACTTGCAAGCGCGTATTCATTTCGAGGAAGTAGAACCGACGGTTCTTGTCTACCAGAAACTCGATGGTACCTGCACCGGAGTAGTTTACTGCCTTGGCTGCGGCAACCGCCTTCTCTCCCATCTCCCGGCGCAATTCCGGCGTAAGGAAGGGTGACGGGCTTTCTTCTACCACCTTCTGATTGCGACGCTGCACGGAGCATTCGCGGTCGAAGAGGTGGATGACGTTGCCGTGGTTGTCGCCCAATATCTGGAACTCGATGTGGTGGGGTTCTTCCACGAACTTTTCCAGATAGACCGTGTCGTCTCCAAAGGAGGACATGGACTCGGAGCGTGCCGTGTTGTAGGCTTCCACCACTTCGCTCTCGTTATGGATAAGGCGCATACCTTTACCACCGCCACCCATAGACGCCTTCAGCATCACGGGATAACCTATCTCGTTGCAGATGCGCACGGCTTCTTCGGCACTCTGCAAAGGTTGTTCCGTTCCGGGAACCACGGGTACGCCTGCCGCAATCATTCGCTTGCGGGCAGCTATCTTGTCGCCCATCGCCTCCATCGTCTCGGCGGCGGGACCGATAAAGATAATCCCTTCCTCCTTGCAACGGCGTGCAAACTCCGAGTTCTCCGACAAAAAGCCGTAACCCGGATGGATGGCATCGGCACCGCATCGCTTTGCCGTGGCAATCACTTTTTCAATATTCAGATAACTCTCTTTTGCCACGGCCGGTCCTATCGGATAAGCCTCATCGGCATATGCCACATGATGAGAGGTGCGGTCGGCCTCGGAGAAGACCGCAACCGTAAGCAGTCCCATCTCCCGGCACGAACGCATGACGCGCAAGGCAATCTCACCTCTGTTGGCAATCAATACTTTCTTAATCATTTTACTTTTTCTTTAATATATAAAGGATATATATAGTCACACCACAATGCGGACATACCTTTAACAAAGGCATTCCATTTCTTGTTTAAATGTTCAACTAATATCTTCGTACTGTCTTCCTAACCCACGAGCAAAGGCAGCCTTTAATGAATGGCAGGTCTTCTGACTGACTCCTAATCCTGAAGCCTTCCCGATATTTCAATGCATATCAGTGGCAAGGGTGTTTTTCATGATATAAACGGAGCTTCACAGCAGCGGGACTGTCCGGGATTTACACCCGATTCCCTTTTAATCCAGATGATGGAAACATGCATCCGGAACCAATTCGCGGGCAAAGATAACAAAAATTATCAGGAGTATTCGCAAACCTAATAGTTTTTGTTATCTTTGTCCCAGTTTTGGTTTCACCTCTCCCGGTTCTGTTGGAGATGAGTGATGAAAAAGGGAATCAGGTGCAAATCCTGAACAGACCCGCTGCTGTAAGTCCTTCCAAAATCTTTGAATATTCTACAAGCCACTGTCCGCCCGGCGGATGGGAAGGCATTCAAAGAGGGATAAGTCAGAAGACCTGCCAAGACAACATAGTTTTAGTGCTTTCGGGGAATAAAGCAACAAAACATTGAGTCGAGGCATTCTTTATCCATATAAAGGAATCTTTCTCTTTGTTCATTTTTCCTTGAGGGCAAGTTACGAACGCTTATAAGGAACTGAAATGAGATTCATCACAGGACTGCTATTTACATTTATCTGCCTACTGCCTGCAGGTAGTATGGCACAGAATAAGGTCACCTTATCCGGAAAAGTCATAGACCAGCACGGGACACCGATAGCCCAAGCCACCATCGCTGTGGAAAACACCACCTCCGGCACCTATACGGACGACCGGGGGAAGTATTCACTGCAAGTCGCTCCGGGCAAACACACCTTCGTCGTCTCCTTCCTGGGCTACCAAACCGTGAAACAATCCCTCGACATCCGGCAGGATAAAAAACAGAATTTCACATTGCAGGAAAGCGCCGTGGCATTGAATTCTGTCGAAGTATACGGAAAGACCCAAACGCAGAAAGTGAAGGAAGGGGCCTTTGCTGTCAATGCACTCGACATCAAGCCGATAGTAAACTCACTAAATAACCTCAACGACCTGGTGAACCGTACAACGGGCATCAAGGTGAGAGAGGAAGGCGGGGTTGGCTCGGACTTCGACCTCTCCATCAACGGCTTGTCCGGAAATTCAATCCGCTACTTTCTGGACGGAATGCCACTGGACACCAAAGGAAGCGGTGTTTCCCTCGCCAACTTACCCATTAACATCATAGACCGGATTGAGATATACAAAGGAGTAGTCCCTGCCAGCTTGGGAACAGATGCACTGGGCGGTGCCATCAATATCATTACAAAGCAGGAGAAGAAGAATTATCTGGATGTATCTTACGGCATCGGCTCCTTCCATACACACAAGACGGACCTGAACACCCAGTTCGTAGAAAAGGGAACCGGACTAATAGTCCGGCCAACCGTTGGCATCAACTACTCCAAAAACGATTATAGAATGAAGAATGTGCAGATGCGCGACGAAAGCGGAGACAATTTCATATATGGCAATCCCAAGCGTTTTCATGACGGCTACTTCTCGCTACTGGCACAGGTGGAAGCCGGATTTGTCAACAAATCCTGGGCTGATGCCTTCTTTGTTTCCGCCTCCTATTCAAAAACAGACAAGGAACTGCAGACGGGGTCTGTCCAAAACAAAGTATACGGAATGGCAGAAAGGAATTCCGATTCCTGGAACATCTCTGCCCGCTATCAGAAGTACAACTTCATCCTGAAGAACATGCAACTGAATGCCTCCCTCTCCCACACCTGGGACCATTCCTTGACCGTGGACACTGCCTATCGGAAGTACTATTGGGATGGAGGATACATCGTGAGCCAGCGCAACGAGATTATGGGCAAAGAACCATCCATGCGCCACTACAAGCGTCCGCTCACCATTATGCGCACCAACCTGGACTATCAGCTGAATACCCATCACAGCTTTAATCTGAACTACCATTTGAGCCGTACCGGAAACGACCGCTTCGATGACCTTGATACCAGCTTCGAGCCGTCAAAAGATGTGGTTACCAAACATATCCTGGGACTCTCCTACAACCAGTCTCTGTTGGATGGCAAGATGGAAAACGTATTCTTCATAAAAGACTACATCAACCATCCCAATATCCGGCAGACCGACCAATCCAGCGTGACCGGCTCGAAGGATGTGCAAGGTTCCACCACCAAGAACTACTTGGGCTACGGTGCTGGACTTCGATACACCATCGTAGAACCTTTATCCATCAAAGTATCCTACGAACATAGTGTGAGACTACCCATCGCCCGCGAGCTGTTGGGAAACGGTACCACCATCTATGCCAACGTGGCACTGAAACCGGAAAACAGCAACAACTTCAATGCCTCTCTGTTCGGCACATGGCACCCGGGCAATGGACATACATTCTATTATGAGATGAGCGGATTTTTCCGTAAGGTAGACAACTACATTCAGACCAGCATTGCCGAGAAAGAGGGTACAATGCAATATACCAACGTCCCGGCTGTCCATGTAAAAGGTGCGGAAGGGGAAATGCGCTACGACTGGCAAGGCAGACTGCAACTCGCCACAAACGTCAGCTACCAGGACACTCGCGACCAGCAGAAGTACAAGGGTGACGGAAAGCCCTCTGCCACCTATAACAACCGTGTGCCCAACCGCCCGTGGCTATTCGGTAGCGTAGAGGCTTATTATACCTTCCGCAACATTGCCCTGCCCGAAAGCAGATTGCGCCTGGGTTGTACCTATCAATGGGTACACTGGTACTTCCTGACCTGGGAAGCTTACGGCGCATATGATAACAAGGCACGCATTCCCGCCCAGCACATCTGTAATGCCGACATCACTTACTCATGGAGACGCGGACGCTATAATCTGGCTTTGGAGTGTACCAACTTCCTCGACAAGACAGCCTATGACAACTACAAGCTGCAGAAGCCCGGACGTGCTTTTTTTGCTAAATTCAGACTATTCATTAACTAATCATTTAATAATTCATTCAAAATGAGAAAATTCAAATTTACACTGATTGCCTTTATGGCTGCCATGATGGCACTGTCATTCACAGCGTGTTCCGATGATGACCCGGAACCTAATCCTAATCCGGACCCGGAAGTCAATGAGGATAACTATCACTTCGACCTATTTGTCACCGTAGACAAACACGGTGGGATGAGTAGCAAGAATACCACTATTGTCCATAGCGTCAACTCATTGGCCACAGAGCAGGGTGTCATCACTGTGAAAAGAGAAGGTTCGGAACTGGGAGATTATTCCATGGAGACTATCTCAAAAGGAAAATATTACTACCAAATACCCGCAACCAACGACCGTTTCGTAAAATATCAAATCAAGAACAATGCAGTTCAGGTTATTGCAGAACGTCCTTTCAAGGCCAACAGCTATAAGGTACGTTCCTACACACATGCCTGGATTGATGACAACACACTCGTCATCATGTCTACCAATGGTAAGAAGGACAAGATTCTTTATACGAAACTGAACGCAGAGGACTTGACTATCCTTGCTGAAGGTGAACTCAACATACCAGCCCCCACCAACTGGCTCAAACTGACAAGCTCCGGTATCCTCACCTACCGCAAATCAGACAACAGATTGTACTACTTCTACTATTGGAAAGAGACAGACGGTTTGACGAATATAGACCAGCAAGAGCCTAACTTCCATACAGCCATTATCAACCCCTCTACCATGGAAGTAGAAAAAGATGTACTCTCTCCCATCGAATGCGAAATGGCAGGAAGCGCTTACGGAGAACTGATGCAAAACTGCGTAATGTACGACGAAGCAGACAATCTCTACCTAGCTTGTTTCCACGAAGAAGATAACGCTTTTTTCAAAGGCATCCTGCTACGTATCAACAAAGGCGAAACAGAATTCGACGCTTCCTACAACGGCTATCCCAATGCCGACGGCAAATTGCTGACCATTCAATATCTGGAAGGGAACAAAGCCTTAGTGTATGCACGTAATGACAATGCCGATAGACCCGCTGCAGATAAGCAACCCGGCATCGACGCTTACTCTCACTACTACGCCATCCTCGATCTTACCACCGGAACCAAGACACGCTTAAGCTATGATGGCAAGGAAATCGGTTACAGCGG
>OJNY01001606.1_pt1 | contig 13556 bp, 8 predicted proteins | sample 1597931 | NCBI WGS metagenome assembly OJNY01 (sample SAMN01915209, study PRJEB22387) | human gut metagenome | isolation source: stool | host: Homo sapiens | place: USA
AGGCGTTTTCAGGCTCCTGTTTTTTTTAATGGGTTGAAATATATAGATAATTTGCAGTTATCCACAAAACCGTGACCTCTCCGAAAAGTTTTCCACAGTTTTAAACCTTCGGCACATCCTCTAGTTTCTCGCTTAAGTTGTTGTTGTCAATGGAAAATCTGTAAACGCGGGAGCGTTTTGTCAATAGTTGTCCACAGGCTGGGGCCTAAGTGTGGAAAACTCGTGTTTGAACGGCTTTGCGCAGCCTGGCTGCTTGAAGCGTATTCGGTCGAACGACTTCAATTCGTCTAAAATCAATATTTTGACGAAGTCCGCGTGCCGTCCCGGCGGCAGCGTTCTCCTGTCGGCCCAACCTACATTTGCGCGGAATCTCTGCTCCATGATCTTTAAGCGTTCCATGGTTTCTGAACTGGCCAACAGTGCCGGCGGTGTCTTCACCGTTCTGTTCACCATTGTTCTGGCAGTCGGTATGGTCCGCATTCTCAGTCTTGCGGCCGGTGGTCGCATCGACAACGGAACCGTGCTGCAGATGGTGCTCTACAACGCGCTGACGAACCTGCCTCCGCTTCTGACGCTCTCACTCTTCATCGCCGTCCTGATGACGATGATGCGCTGGTGGCAGGACAATGAAATGGTCGTGTGGTTCTCTTCCGGCGGCCGCTCCCTCTTTTCATGGGTTCCTCCCGTCCTGCGCTTCGCCCTGCCCTTTGTCGTGGCCGTGGGCGTGCTCTCCATCGTCATTTCTCCGTGGGCCCGCTCCCAGACCGAAATCACCCGCAATGAATTCGCTCAGCGTGATGAAGTCAACCGTCTTGCACCAGGCCGATTCATCGAGACGATGGGCGGCAAGCGTGTCTTCTTCATCGAGTCCCAGGGGGAGTCGCCCAACGAAGTGGGCCGCATCTTCATGGCTGAACGAACCAGCAAGGGCGAGTCGACGGTGACTGCCGAGCGCGGTACGGTCGAAATCAATTCGGAAGGCGACCGCTACATCGTTCTTCACAACGGCCGCCGTCATGAAACGGCGCTTGATACCCCCGTCACTCGCGTGGTCGAGTTCGACGAGTACGCTGTACGTCTTGACATCAAGGTTGACAAGAGGCTCGAGTCCGGCAAGGTCTCGGCTCAGCCGATGACGGTGCTCTTTGCAGGCATGACGCCCGACCAACAGGCCCAGATCTTCTGGCGCTTCTCCTGGCCTGCGGCCGCCTTCCTGCTTGCGCTGTTTGCGATTCCTCTCTCTGCGTCGAATCCCCGCGCAGGCCGCAGCCTCAACATCATTATTGCCGCTCTGGTGTTCATTCTTTACCTCAATGCCATTTCGGTCGTGCAGACTTGGATTGAGCAGGGCAAGTTCGGCTACATGACCGGTCTTTTCCTGCTGCACGGGTTCGTCTCCATGCTCTGCGCGCTCTTTTTCATTCGTCGCGTCTACATGATGAGATGGCTTCCCGTCTGGTGCAGCCCCTGGTATTGGCGTCGTCGCCTGATTTCTTCGAAGGAGAACTAAGATGCGCGTCATTACCCGCCAGCTGGCCAAGGAAATTCTCTTCTCGTCGGGCTTCGTGCTGATCGCACTGGTTGCGCTCTTTGCCTTCTTTGATCTGGTCGGCCAGCTCGACGACGTGGCTGACGGCCGCACGATCATGCAGGCGTTCACGCTTACGGCCTTCACACTGCCCGCCCGCATCTACGAAGTGATGCCGCTCGCTGCGCTGCTGGCCTCCGTCTATACGATGTCCCGCTGGGCTGCGACAAGCGAGTTCACCTGTCTGCGCGTCGCAGGCATGTCGCCCGTGACGCTCGCTCTTTCCCTGATGCTTCCCGGCATCATCCTCGTGGGCATTACCTACACCTTCGGCGAGTTCATCGCGCCGGCGGCCTCGCGTTATGCGGCCGAGGTGAAGTCCATTTCGAACAATCAGACCACCCGAACCGCCCGCGGATATTCCTCGGGCGTCTGGGTGCGCGACGTGACGACGGGCGAGCGCGGTCTTGAGATTGACCGTTACATCAACGTGAAGTATCTCAATGCGACCGATTCGGCCGAGACGGGAGGCTGGCGTCTGTTTGAATTCGACAAGCAGGGCCGCATCCGTGTCTTCATCGAATCCGAGTCGGCTCACTTTGAGCCCGGCAAGGGCTGGCTCCTGAAGGACGTCGTACGTTATGACTATCCCGTCTTCGATGCTGCGGACAACAAGCCGCTTGAATCCCGCATTGAAATGACGAAGGCGGACGAGCTTCTTCTTCACTCCTCCCTGGGTCCCGACACTCTCAGTGTCATGACCGTGAAGCCCGATACGATGTCCATGCGAGACCTCGACCGCTACGTGAGCCATCTGAAGAAGAACAACCAGCAGTCCGAGCATTACGAGGTTGCGTTCTGGAACAAGGCCTTTTATCCGCTCGCCACGCTCGTGATGATCGCGCTGTCGATGCCGTTCGCCTACATGAATGCACGCTCCGGCGGTCTGGCGATCAAGATGTTCGTCGGCGTCATGATCGGCATTGTCTTTTACGCGCTCAACAACCTCTTCTCGTATCTGGGCGTACTCAACACCTGGTCGCCGATTGTGGTGAGTCTGGTGCCGACAGTGAGCATGTTGATCATGGCGGCCGTCGCCATGTTCCTAGTCGAGCGGCGATAGCTTCAGGTCCAGCATTCGAAAAGCGAAAGGCCCGCAGTTCAACCTACGGGCCTTTCGCTTGTGTGCTCGGCATGGGCACGTTCTAACGGGTGAAAGTCCCGAGAGGGGCCGGCAGTGGCAACCTCATAGCCAAAAGCAAGGTGTGCGTCGCGAGGCGTAGGCTGAAAGAAGCTGGAGGCAAACCCTTGAGCTGATGAACAAGAACCTCATCAGGCATACGACGGCGGATAAGCTCGCAAGGCAGAGTGAAGTCCGACAACTGCACGGAGCCGTTGGTGTAAATGAGGCAGCTACATGAGGGGAAAGAGCGTGTTTCTTACCCGAGGAGGTCTCACGGACGCCGTTCCATTCGGAGCGTCGGAGTAAAGCTTGTCGTGAGAAGTCAGCAGAGGCCATAGTACCGAGCGGGATGGTGCTCGGGAAGGGCTGAAATCAATAACAGGAGGCGTCCGACGTAGCCGACAACCCGTTTATTGCTGAAAAATCCCGAAGGGGGACCCCTGCGGAACAGGGGAGGACCGGAGGGGAGCAAAGGGAAGAAGGACGAGAAAGAACAAACGCCGCCACATGCGAAGGCAACGAATGGTAACCCTAGAAGCCATCCTTGAACGGAACAACTTGAACCGAGCTTATAAGCAGGTCAAGGCAAACAGAGGCGGTCCGGGCGTCGACGGCATGACCGTAGACGAGTTCTTGGACTATCTGCGTGCGCACGCCGTCGAGATAGTGGAAACCGTGAAGGCGGGGAAATACAAACCTCAGCCCGTACGCCGAGTCATGATCCCGAAGGAGGAGAAAGGCAAGTTCAGACCGTTGGGAATTCCAACTGCTGTCGATCGAGTCATCCAACAGGCGATCGCGCAGAAACTGAGCGACGAATACGAACCAGTATTCAGTTTGCACAGTCATGGCTTTCGCCCGTGCAGGAGTTGCCGGACGGCCATTGACGAGGCCCTCGATATCGCAAATCAGGGTTACGTCTGGGTCGTGGACCTCGACCTGTCGAAGTTCTTCGACACTGTCAACCACTCCAAGCTCCTGCAACTCTTGTCGGACAAGCTCAAGGACGGACGAGTAGTCTCACTCATCCACAAGATCCTGAGAGCACCGATACAAGAAGGGGACAAGATCACGCCATGCGAAATAGGAACGCCGCAAGGCGGTCCGGTCAGCCCCGTTCTCGCCAACATCATGCTCAACGAGCTCGACCATGAGCTCGAACGCAGAGGGCACCGTTTCGTTCGGTACGCCGACGACATGATGATCTTCTGCAGGAGCAGGAAGGCGGCGGAGCGGACTCTCAGACACCTCAAGCCCTACGTGGAGGGAAAGCTGTTTCTGAAACTCAACGAACAGAAGACGAAGATCTGCCACATGACGGATCCGAACCTGAAGTTCCTTGGGTTTGGCTTTTGGCAAAGCCGAGGCATCGTGAAAGCACGACCGCATCAGAAGTCCAAGGCCAAATGCAGACAGCGCCTGAAGGCCATTACCTCACGCAGTCGAGGCAGAAGCCTTGAAGCGTACAGGAAGGAGCTGAAGGCTTTCGTCTGCGGATGGGTCAACTATTTCGCGGAGTCGTCGATGGCGATATTCGTCAGAAGCACCGATGAATGGTTGCGCAGACGCATCCGACAGATCTACTGGAAACAGTGGAAGAAGGTTCGGACAAAGTTTGCGGCGCTCAGGAAACTGGGCCTAGACGACAAGGTGGCTTGGGAGTGGGCCAATACCCGCAAGTCGTACTGGCATACGGCAAACAGTTGGATACTCTCGACCTCGCTGACAAATGGCCGACTCCGAGAATTGGGATGGACGTGCCTGGGGGACGTCTACAAGTAGGAAGTTCTCTGAGGTTATTGATAACCGCCCACTGCGGATCCGCACGGTGGGTGGTGTGGAAGGGGCTGAGGATCAAAAGTCCTCACCCCTATCCGATTGGGCGGCGATCACTGGAGCTTCGTGCTCATGGCGCCTGAAAGCTTGGTGAGGAGCGCCGTGGCGACGGCGTTTCCGTCAATGCCTTCGGCGGAGAACCTGCCGTTTTCATAGCGCACGCCGTTGAGGACGATGCTGCCGCCGAGGTACTTCTCGGTCTTCTTGGCGTACTTGTCCTTGCCCGTCAACAGGCTGGCGAGGCCAGAAAGCTCGCGTATGGCCTTCGTCTCCCTGGTGCCGGGCTGGTCGATTTCGGCCTTCTTGACGCAAAGCGTGACCGGGTCGGTCGTCTTGACTGCAAGGCCCGTGAGGGCGGCGTTGTTCCATGTCATGAGGCTGCGGCCCTTGGCGTTGAGCATGTTGAACTTCGCCATGCTGATGTCGCCCGCCCAACTCGCAACCTGCTTGTCCTTTTCGGACGCAAGGCCGAACCTGCCCTTGCTCTCGAGCGTGCCGCTCTGCGCGCCGATGCCGGCGTAGGCCGTCATGACGGAGGAGAGCGACTTCATGTTGATGCCCGACAGCGTCGTCGAGACGTCGGCGGTCATGGGCGAGAGCGTCACGGTGCCGTCTGCCGCAAGGGTGCCGCCCGCAGTGCCTGCGGACATCTTCACGGTGGCGGCAGCGCCTTCGGCCGAGGAGAGGTTCTTCACCGAGGCGTTGATGTCGGAGACCGTGATGGCGGCGTTGGGCTTGACGCTCGTGTCGCGGAAGTTGAATCTGGAGTTCTTCACGTCGGCCGAAGCGACCTTCCACTGCCAGGGCTTGCCCGCCTTTTCGGTGGTCTTCGCATCGGCGTCCTTCTGGGCCGCCTTCTTGGCTGCGCCTGCCTTGGAGGGCATGAGATTGAGGCCGGCGGAGGTCATGACGGCGTTGACGACGGCCGTGTCGAGCAGGATGCTGTCGACGTTGACGGACTGCTTCGCCGTGTCAAGGCTGCCGAGCTTGACGGAGGCGGTTCTGGCGGAGACGAGCGTCGACTTGCCCTGTTTCACCTGAAGGTTGGTAAGGGAGGCGGTGCCGCTGCCCGTGACGGCGGAGCCCTTGACGGTTGCCTTGACGTTGAGGCTAACGGCGCCCGAGGCATCGAAGCCCGTTGCGTTCCTGATGTAGGAGGCGAGCTGTGCGGCCTGCAGGCCGCTGGCCTTGAGGGTGGCGTTGACCACGAGCGGTGCAGGCGTGACGTCCGCCGCAAGCGAGAGCATGCCGCCGAAAACCTTTGCGCCCGCTTCGGCCTTCGCGGGCTTGGCGTTCGCTGCGTTCGTCAGGCCCGTGACCGTGGCGTTGAGGGCCGTGACGTTGATTTTGGCGGCGGGCCTGACGGTCGAGTCGTTCCAGGTGGCGTTGCCGTTGCGGATCTGCACGGAGTCCACGCGCCAGTGCCAGCCGGAGTTGCTGCCGGAATCCTTGCCCGAGTCCGCAGCGGCGCCCGACGAGAAGCCTTGGGCGGTCTGGGAGACGTTGAGGCCGGAGGGCGTGTTGACGAAGTGGACCTTCGGATCCTGAATGACGATGCTGCCGACGGAGGCCTGATGTTCGAGAAGGTCCAACTCGGTGAGCTGCAGGCTCGCCTTCTTGAAGGAGGCGAGCGGCTGGACGCGGTTGCTGACCTGCTGGACGGCGGTGAGGTCGTTGACGTTCACGGTGCCCGAGACGAGCATCTTGCCGGGCTTGCCGCTCGTAGCATTGCGGAAGACGACGTTGACCTCGGTCGAGAGACGGCCGTTTTCAAGCATGAGGCTCGGCGTATTGAGCGCGGGCACGAGCTTGAAGACGGGGGCGAGGTCCAGATTCGAGATCTTCATGTTGAGGCGCGCCGAGAGCGTGGTGCCGAAGGGCTGCGTGGAGCCCGTGGCGAAGATCGGCGTGCCGTTGAGCTTCATGGAGAGCTTGGGCGTGACGAGGCTGCTCTTGGAGTTGGCGAGCGTGCTCACGAACGGAAGCTCGAGGTTGAAGTCGGTGACCGACTGGTCGATGGCGCGTGCGCGGTCGAGGACCTGAAGGGAGGAGTTTTTGACGCTGATGTTGTAGACCGCGAAGGAGGGAAGGCTGCTGCTTTCCGAGGAGGCCTTTTCCGACGATCCGCCTTCGGCCGAACCGTGGCCGTTCATGAGCCTGCGCATGTCCTCGTCATCGAGTGCGACGACGGCGTTGAGCCCGTCGACGGTCACTTCGTCAATGACGGGCGCAAGCTCGACGAGCGTCTGGGCCGACGCATTCACGTAGAAGCGGTCGAGCGAGAGAAGCGGAGGGTTGTTGTTCTTGCCTGCAACCGTGAGCCCCTCGAGCGTGAACTCCCAGGTCCACGGATTGAAGGCGACATTTGTGACGGTCACGCTGCGTCCGAGCTGCTTGCCGAGCGTGTCGGCGAGCGTCGACTTGACGAGCGTGGGCACCGCGAGATAGCCGGCGGCTGCGTAAAGCGCCGTGGCGACGACGGCCGCGCCTGCCGTGATCTTGAAAATGCTGGCCATGTCCTGCCCTCCCTGACTAGGTTCCCCTGTTCTGTACATTATAGGTGCCAGTTCAGAGGCTCCGATTGGCACGATGGGGGTGAAAACACCGCCAACGCTTCTGCCCGAGGAAGTTCAGCGGGTTTTGCGATATTTCGACATTTTGTTTCCGCGGGGCGCCGTGCACGACGTAGGGAAGCGAAAGGGCGGGGTGTGATGCGCAGGAAGGGACGGCGGAGCGGGGTGCCTGAAAGCAGAAGGGCCTGAGATCGTGCAGAACAATCTCAGGCCCTGAATATGGTGGAGGCGGCGGGAGTTGAACCCGCGTCCGGAAACCTTTTTCTGTTGGGTCTACATGCTTAGCCGCATGATTTGAATCTCACCGGATGCCCTGCCGAGCGGCGGGCCGGCATCCAGCCAGTCACCTTGATTTCGGAAGCGCGTCGGTGACGCCCGCACATCCTAGACTCTGTCAAATGATACTGCTGTCGATTGCTCGACCCGGCCCAGAGACAAACCGGTGCAGCATCTCGCATTAAGCAGCGAGAGCGAAACGCTTGTTGTTGGCGTTTGATTGTTTGCAGCGGATTTACGAGGTGACTGCACCTCGACATGCCCCATACAGCGTCCGCGTCCCCGTCGAAGCCAAGGCGCCCCCTGTATGAAGGATGACCATTATAACGCATGAGCGTTGAGCTGCACGGCCCATGTCGCGAGTTCGGCGGGCGAATGTGCAACAAGATCCGCACCCCAGCTTTCGGGCGGCGTGACTGCATAGCCCCAGGTGCAGGCCGCGCAGGGCATGCCCGCCGCATGCGCCGCTGCCACGTCTCTCGGGTCGTCGCCTGCGTAGAGGATGTCCGTGACGTGAACGCCCGTGAGTCGGGCGGCCGTCAGCAGGGAGTCGGGCGCAGGCTTCATCGCGCAGCCTTCATCGCGCAGCCTTCGGAGTCGCTGCCGAGCACGACGTCAAGCTGTCCGTCGAGTCCGAGGTTGTCCGTGAGCCTGAGTGCAAGGTGCTCGACCTTATTGGTGACGACGCCCGTCCGGATGCCTGCGGCCCGGAGAGCCTCGAGCATGACGGGGACGCCCTCGAAGGGACGGGAGCGGTCCGTCATGTGGGCGGCGTAGTTGTCGAGGAATTCGGTCCTGAGGGCGAGGAAGGCGGGATCGTCCCTGCCGATGCCCATGGCCTTGCCGAGAAGGCCGGGGGCGCCCCTGCTCGCGTAGGGACGGAGCTCCTCTTCGGGAAGCGGGGCGATGCCCCTGGCGGTCCTCACCATGTTGACGGCGAGCGCAAGGTCGGGTGCGGTGTCGACGAGGGTGCCGTCAAGGTCGAAGAGAAAAAGCCTGATGGTCATGGTCGTGCTGTCCTGAGAGGAGGAATAAAGAAAGCCCTCGAACGTCTGGCATTCGAGGGCTTGCCGAGGGCGCTTGAGCGCGCCCTCACGGAACTTCAGTCAGGAATTACTGACGCGTACCGACGACTTCAACCACGGCGCGGCGGTTCGGAGCGAGGCACTGAACGAGTTCGCGGAAGTTCTTGACCTGGCCCTTGGCGGAGGGGTTCGGGCAGTCAACAACCGGATCGGCCTCACCGCGGCCTTCGGTCTGGATCAGGTTGGCGTCCACGCCCTTGGAGACGAGGTAGGTCTTGACGGATTCAGCACGAGCAGCGGAGAGCTTTTCGTTGTAGGCGTCCTTGCCGAGACGGTCGGCATAGCCGGTGGAGAGGATGACTTCAACGTTCACGCCGGCGAGACGGGAGACGAGGTCGTCGAGAACGGCCTTGCCTTCATCCTTGAGGGTGGACTTGTCGAAGTTGAAGAGCATGTCGGCGGAGAAGGTCACCTTTTCGGCAGCGGGAGCAACCGGAGCGGCGGCCTGCTTCGGCTGGCAGGCTTCGGCAGGGAGAACATCGGCGTCGCACTGGCAACCTTCACCGGAGGCTTCGGCGAGAGCGGGCGTCCAGAAGTTGGTGCGCCAGCAGAGACCAAAGCCGCTCTTGACGATCTGACCGTCAGCGGAGTGGACATAAGGGCTGACCTGGTCGGCAGCGAAGGAAGCGCCCGACACCGCCAGCATCATAGCGGCCACAAGGCCGCCAATCTTCAGAGAAGTCTTCATTGTTGTTATCCTCAAAAAGTTCAGGAAGCTTAAACGGGATGGACGATTTGTCACCAACAGGACTGCCGGCTACAAACAGATCACCCAGATGTCTTGCCCGTTAACTCGGACAGGATACACCGAACACGTCAAGCGTGCGAAGGTCAGTGCTGTCCTGCGGGGTCAAATGGCTAAATATCTAGGTTCATTCTGTCAGATTTCCGCAACGATTTCCACCGCTGGACATCCCGTATTACACCTAAAGCCGATTTATCGGGGAGGGAAAAAAACGCCTGGTCGCCGCTGTGACCGCGCGGGGACTCAAATGAGGGGCGCCCACTTTTCGAGCAGCGTGCGAGCAGTGTCGTCTCTCGGCTCCGTGCCTTCGCCTGCGGCAAGCCTGCCTGCAACCCAGACGTGGGTCACGTGTTCACGGCCCGCCGAATAAAGAAGTTGGGCGGCTGGGTCGGTGACGGGACCGCATTCGATGCCCGAGAGGTCGACCGCGATCATGTCGGCGCATTTTCCGATTTCCAGAGAACCGATTTCATCGTCCCAGTGAAGGGCGCGCGCGCCGCCGAGCGTCGCGGCCTCGAGCATGTCGAAGACCTTCGCGCAGGTGGTGCCGCCCGCGACGGCCTTGGCGAGCATGGCCGCGAGGCGGGTCTCGCCGAGCATGTCGAGCTTGTCGTTGCTTGCCGCTCCGTCGGTGCCGATGCCGAGGTTGATGCCCGCCTTCATCATCTTCGCGACGGGCGCGAAGCCCGAGGCGAGTTTGAGGTTGGAGGACGGACAGTGGCAGACGGATGCGCGTGCCTCGGCGAGCATGCGGATGTCCTCGTTGCTCGTGTGCACGCTGTGCACGGAGATGAGGCGCTCGTTGAGAAGTCCGAGGCGGGCAAGGCGGGCGACGGGGCGCTCGCCGTGGTCCTTGAGGGAGGTCTCCACCTCGCCTGCGGTTTCATTGACGTGGATGTGCACGGGCAGGTCGTGGCGCTCGCTCAGGGCGGCGCATCGCGCAAGGGAGGCGTCGCTCACCGTATAGGGCGCGTGCGGCCCGACGGTCACGCGCACGAACGGGTCGCCGCTGTAACGCTCGATGAGCGCCTCGCACTTGCTGATGTACTCGTCGTCGTTCGCGGCCCAGGCGGACGGGAAGCCGATGACGATGCCTGCGGTCGCGCAGCGCAGCCCCGCCTCGCGAAGGCCTTCAGCGGCGGCTTCGGGGAAGAAGTAGAGGTCCGAACAGCAGGTGACGCCCGAGCGGATCATTTCGACGCCCGCGATCAGGCTGCCGTCGTGCACGAATTCCGCACTCATGAGGCGTCCCTCGGCGGGCCAGATCTCCTTGGTGAGCCAGTCCATGAGGGGAAGGTCGGCGCCCCTGCCGCGAAGCAGGTTCATGGCCGCGTGCGTGTGAAGGTTGATGAGGCCGGGCATGACGACGCCTGCGGGCAGGCGCATCGTCTTCGCCTCGAGACCCGCGTAGCGGACTCTGGCGGCCTCGGTCGGAAGAATGTCTGCGATGCGGCCGCCCGAGAAGACGACGGTGTGATTCTCCAGAACGGTGTTTCGGGGAATGACGGGAATGACCCAGCGGGCCTCGACGAGCGTGTCGGCGGTCATGCGCAACCTCATGATTTTTGACTCGAAAACGGCGCGGGCCGACAGGGTTTCGGACGGTGTCGGGAACCTGTCGCCGTGCGGGACTTCAGCCAATTGTATTCGGGTTTGAATCGGCGAATAACTGGTAAAATAGATTGTTTGGACCGACGCGGTCACGCACGAGAGGGCGGGCAGCGAAGCGGTCGTCGCGGCGGGTCTCCGGACCCTGCGCGCATCAGTCAGACAGACTTAAGGAAAGAAGAGCCGGAAGGCTTCGTCCGGGATCAGGGACGGGGCGCCGGCCTTACCCAGAGGAATAAACGGCATGGACGAAAAAGACAATAAGGAAGAGCCGCAGGTGCAGGGCCCGGAAGCCGCCGAGGATGCGGAAGACGACGCCCCGCTTCAGGGATCCGCCCTGAGCGTCGCGCACGAGCTCCTTCCGATTTCGCTTGAATCGGAAATGAAGCGCTCTTATCTCGACTACGCCATGAGCGTGATCGTGGGCCGCGCGCTTCCCGATGTGCGCGACGGCTTGAAGCCGGTGCACCGCCGCGTTCTTCATGCCATGAACGAGATCAAAAACACCCACAACAACCCGACCAAGAAGGCCGCGCGCGTTGTGGGTGAAGTGCTCGGCAAGTACCACCCGCACGGCGACTCCGCCGCCTACATGACGATCGTGCGCATGGCCCAGCCCTTCTCGCTGCGCTATCCGCTCATCTTCGGTCAGGGCAACTTCGGCTCGATCGACGGCGACAGCCCCGCCGCCATGCGTTACACGGAAGTGCGCCTTGAGAAGATCGCCGGTGAAATGCTCGCCGACATCAACGAGGACACGGTCGACTTCGTTCCGAACTTCGACAACTCCGAAAGGGAGCCCGTCGTCCTGCCGACCCGTCTGCCTCAGCTTCTCATCAACGGCTCCTCCGGCATCGCCGTGGGCATGGCCACGAACATCCCGCCGCACAATCTCGGCGAGACGATCGACGCCTGCCTGCACCAGCTCCGCAATCCCGAGTGCTCGATCGAGGACCTCATTCGCCTGATGCCCGCTCCCGATTTCCCGACAGGTGGCATCATCTTCGGCATCTCCGACGTCCATCAGGGCTACCGCACGGGCCGCGGCCGCGTGGTCATGCGCGCCCGCACGCATCTTGAGGAATTCGGCCGCGACCGCGTCCGCATCATCGTCGACGAGATTCCGTACATGGTCAACAAGCGCGTCATGTACGAGAAGATGCACGAGCTCATGCGCGAGAAGAAGATCGAGGGCATCGCCGAAATGCGCGACGAGTCCTCGAAGGAGATCCGCATCTGCATCGACCTCAAGCAGGGCGCCATGCCCGAGGTCGTGCTCAACAACCTCTTCAAGATGACGCAGATGCAGGAGAGCTTCGGCATGAACATGGTCGCTCTCGTGGACGGCCAGCCGACGCTGCTCAACCTGCAGCAGATGATCGTGCACTTCCTGTCGCACCGCCGCGAAGTTGTGACGCGCCGCACGGTCTTCCGCCTCGGCAAGTACCGCGCCCAGGGCCATCTGCTAGAAGGCCAGACGGTTGCGCTCTCGAACCTTGACGAGTTCATCCGCATCATCCGCAACGCCAAAACGCCGGCCGACGCCGCCGACGAGCTCTACGGCCGCGGCTGGCCCACGGCCATGGCCCAAGAGCTTGCCAGCCGCAGCGTTGAGGACATGCACCGCTACTATCCCGAGGACATGGACCCCGTCCGCGGCATCCAGCAGGACGGTCTCTACTACCTCACCAGGGTTCAGATCGACAACATCCTTGCGATGAGCCTGCGTCGCCTGACCGGCCTCGAGCAGGACAAGGTCCGCGCCGACTACGCCGCCATGATGGCCAACATCGCCGACTGCCTCGACATTCTCGCCCGTCCCGAACGCGTCAACGCGATCATCGGCGAGGAGCTCGAGAACATCCGCGAGGAGTACGGCGACGAGCGCCGCTCGACGATCGACCTCATGGGCGATCCGAACTTCAACAAGCGCGACCTGATTCCGCGCCGCGACATGGTCGTCACGCTCTCGCGCGGCGGCTACATCAAGAGCCAGGACCTCGCCGACTACGACGCCCAGACGCGCGGCGGCAAGGGCCGCAAGGTTCAGGAGATGACGAAGGATGACGAGGTCGCCGAGCTCTTCATCGCCAACTCGCACGACGTGATCATGTGCTTTTCCACGGCGGGCAGGGTCTATCCTATCGACGTCTTCGAGCTGCCCGAGGGCAAGTCCAACACCCGCGGACGTCCGATCGTCAACCTGCTTCCGCTCGAAGAGGGCGAGCAGATCTCCTTCATGCTGCCGATTCAGGGCTTTGACAACGAGCACTACATCGTGATGGCCACGAACCGCGGCACGATCAAGAAGACGCCGCTCTCCGCCTTCAGGAACGCCCGCCTCAAGGGCATCATCGCCACGACGCTCGACGAGGGCGAAACGCTCGTCGGCGTGGCCGTCTCCGACGGCGGCGACGACATCATGCTCTTCAGCGATGCGGGCAAGTGCGCCCGCTTCTCCGAGAGCGTCCTCCGTCCGATGGGGCGTGCGGCCCACGGGGTGATCGGCATGCGTCTCGACGAAGGCCAGTCCGTCATCTCCCTCATTGTCACGAACGACGAGCAGAAGTACGTGCTCGCCGCCACCGAGCACGGCTACGGCAAGCGCACCCTCGTTAGCGAGTATCAGCGCAAGGGCCGCGGCATCCGAGGTGTGATCACCATCTCCACGAAGGAGCGCAACGGCCGCATGGTCTCCGCCGTCCTCACGGATCCCGACGAC
>OJNY01001607.1_pt1 | contig 13551 bp, 16 predicted proteins | sample 1597931 | NCBI WGS metagenome assembly OJNY01 (sample SAMN01915209, study PRJEB22387) | human gut metagenome | isolation source: stool | host: Homo sapiens | place: USA
CTTGCGGCCTGCGTGCGGGACGATTTTGCCTACCAGCGCCAGCAGCTTTACCTGACCCGCCCTGTGTGGGAGCCGGTGTTTGAACCGGACGCCGCCACGCTGTCCGGCATCGGTGATGCCGTGGGCAAGATAAACGCCGTGATCCCCGGCTACTTCGGCAAAGAAAATCTGCGGGATCTGACCGGCATCCGCACCGAGAACTGAGGTGCCCATGGACGAAAAAGACATTGCCCCGGAACTGCTGGAACGCATCCGAGCTGACTTTCTGGCCTTGCTGGGCGACGCGCAGCAGGAAGCTGACACCTACACTGCCGCTGCAGCCTATGCCGAGCTGGTAGGTTCCGCACTGGCTGACGCTTTCCGCCGCAACCTGACTGCTGACATTCTGCCGGACGGAAGGCTGTACTGGAACATTGCCGATCGGGTGGTGCGCCCGCTGCTGGAGGAGGACTATGCCAGGATCGCAGACGCTGCTGCGGCTGCGCAGCAGGCTTTGAACCGGCAGGCCCGGATCGGCATTGCGCCGCAGCGTGCCGTGCTGGATGCCGACCGCGTGAACGGCCTGCTCAACAAGCTGGCAGAAGCGGAACGGTTTGAGGATGCGGCATGGGCACTGGCTGAGCCGGTGCGCACCTTTTCCCGCATGGCCGTGGACGATGTCCTGAAGGCAAATGTGGATTTTCAGGGCAGGGCCGGTCTGAGGCCGCGCGTCATCCGCATTGCCGAAAGCGGCTGCTGTAAGTGGTGTAGCGCTCTGGCCGGGACATACGACTACCCCCATGTTCCGAAAGATGTTTACCGCCGCCACGAGCGCTGCCGCTGCCGGGTGGAATATGACCCCGGCGAGGGCCGACGGCAGAACGTGTGGAATAAAACGTGGACAGAGGAGCCGGAAGTCCTTCAGTCCCGTAAGGAGCTTGCAGAAATACCACTCCCTAACAAAGTCCATATTCCCGGCGATATTCCTATGCAGAGCGTTCTCCCGGAATATTTGCGGACGGCTTCACCGGGTGTTGGTTCTATCACATATGATACAGGCTATGACATGGTGCGCCATGCAGATGAAGTGAAAACAGCACAATGGCTGCACGACCATCTGGGCGGCAACATTGTACTGTTGAACGAAGTAAACAACTATAAGGCCATGACACCGGACTATATTTGGAATGGGAAGATGTGGGACTTAAAAACAGCTTCCACGGAAAAATCTGCGAACAGCGCTGTTCGGCATGGTCTGAAGCAGATTCAAGAAAATCCCGGCGGCATTATTTTGAACTATGGGCAAAATATAATTTCTGCTGATTTGCTGAAAGATGTTCTCCGAAAAAGGCTGACCGCCAGTGCAACTCAAGACGTAGATATTCTTGTTATCTGCAAAGATGAATTGCTCATGGTCCAGCGTTTTATTGCAAAAAAATAGAGGTGTCGAGCCCCCACCATATAGCGGAGGCGCACCTCTATTTATTTTATATCATATTTTCGATTTGTCGTCAACATCTTAGAAGGAGGAACCCAGCCCACCATGCCGCGGACGCGAAAACAGGCAGCTGATGTCAGGCTGGGCCGCCAGACGCCTACCGCCGCTGTCGTGCTGCCCTACACCGAAACGTGCGGACAAGAAGCAATTGACCTGTACAACACCACCGGGCGCACGGCCCAGCAGTGGCAGGAGCTTTTGCTCTACGATATCCTTGCCCGCAACGAGAATGATCTTTGGGTGCACACCAAATTCGGCTACGCAGTGCCCCGCCGCAACGGCAAGAACGAAATCGCCGCCATCCGAGAGCTGTACGGCCTGAAGCAGGGCGAAAGCATCCTGCACACCGCGCACCGCACCACCACCTCGCGCGCAGCATGGGAGCGCCTGTGCCATCTGCTGGACAAAGCAAAGATCCCGTACAAATCCATTCAAGCGGTGGGCCGTGAGCACATCCAGCTGGAAGATAGCACGGGCCGCATCGAGTTCCGCACCCGCTCTTCCAAGGGCGGTTTGGGTGAGGGTTTCGATCTGCTGGTGATCGACGAAGCGCAGGAATACACTGACGATCAGGCCAGTGCCCTGAAATACGTGGTCACAGACAGCGAGAACCCGCAGACATTGTTTTGCGGCACGCCGCCTACGCCGGTCTCTTCCGGCACGGTATTCCTCAAAATGCGCAACGCTGCGCTGCGGGGTGATACCCAGAACACCGGCTGGGCTGAGTGGAGCGTGGAACAGCAGACCGACCCGCATGACGCGGAAGCATGGTACCGCACGAACCCAAGTCTCGGCACCATTTTTACCGAGCGCAGCGTTGCGGATGAGATCGGCGACGATCCCATTGACTTCAACATCCAGCGTCTGGGCCTGTGGCTGCGCTACAACCTCAAATCTGCCATCAGCCGCACCGAATGGGACGAGCTGAAGGTGGACGCCCTGCCAAAGCTCACCGGCAGGCTTTATGCCGGCATCAAGTTCAGTACCGACGGCACCAGCTGTGCGCTGGCCGTTGCCTGCCGGACCAAAGAAAACAAGATATTCGTGGAAGCCATCGACTGCCGCCCTACCCGGACAGGCAGCGGATGGCTCCTTGATTTTCTGTCCAAAGCCGACCTTGCCGCTGTGGCGGTGGACGGTGCCAGCGGGCAGCAGCTGCTGGCCGACGCCATGAAGGCTGCCCGTATCAAAGCACCGGTGCTGCCCACGGTCAAGCAGATCATCACCGCCAATGCCGCTTTTGAGCAGGCAGTGTTTGCAAGATCCCTGTGCCATGCCGGGCAGCCCGGCCTTACGCAGGCAGCATCCAACTGTGAAAAGAGGGCCATCGGCTCCAACGGCGGCTTTGGCTACCGCTCACTGACCGAGGGTGGACATATTGAACTGCTGGACAGCGTGATCCTGGCCCACTGGCAATGCGCCGAGGGCAAGGCAAAGCGTCGCCAGCGTACCAGCTATTAACAGGCCACACGGGCCTGTTTTTTGTTTGCCAGAACGAAAGGAGTTTTTCTATGGCAGAAGCATTTGAACCTATTACCACGCAGGAAGCATTTGACGCAGCCGTTGAACAGCGGCTTGCACCCTATGCCGACTACAACGAGATCAAGGCCCAGAACGAGAACTATGCCGGGCAGATTGGGGAACTGAACAGCCGCATCCAGACTTACGAGACGGATGCCCTCAAGACCCGCATCGCCCATGAAGTGGGCATCCCGTTCGATCTGGCCCAGCGTCTGACCGGCTCCAACGAGGCCGACATCCGCAAGGACGCGCAGGCCCTGCTGAAACTGATCCAGCCCAAGAACCCGCCCGCACCTCTGCGCGGCGACCCTGACCCCAGCGGCGGCAGCAGGCGCGACGCCCTGCGCACCTTTACCAACCAGCTGATGAACAACGACTAAAGGAGAAAACATCATGGCAAATATTTTGAGCAAAGGATCCCTGTTCCCGGAAGAGCTGATCCCCGGCTTCATCCAGAAAACCACTGGCGCATCCGCACTGGCAAAGCTGTGCGGCGCAACGCCTATTCCTTTCAACGGCCAGAAAGAGTTTACCTTCACTCTGGACAAAGAGGTGGACATCGTGGCCGAAAACGGTGCCAAGGGCACGGGCGGCCTGACCGTGGAGCCGATCACCATCGTGCCGCTGAAGATCGAATACGGTGCCCGCGTGTCCGACGAGTTCCTGTATGCATCCGAGGATGCCCAGATGGACGTGCTCAGTGCCTTTGCGGACGGCTTTGCAAAGAAGGTGGCCAAGGGTCTGGACCTGATGGCCTTCCACGGCATCAACCCGCGCACCGGCACGGCATCCGGCGTGATTGGCACCAACCACTTTGACAGCAAGGTCACGCAGGCTGTGACCATTGCCACCGGCGATAAGCCCGATGCCAACGTGGAAGCCGCCATTGCTCTGGTGCAGGGCGCAGAGCGCGACGTGACCGGCATGGTGCTGTCTCCCAGTTTCAAGAGTGCACTGGCTGCACAGACTACCACCGACGGCGCAAAGCTGTATCCGCAGCTGGCGTGGGGTGCAAAGCCCGGCGAGGTGAACGGCCTGCATGTCGAATCCACTTCCAACCTGTCCGCTGGTTCCAGTCTGGACCGCGCTCTGGTGGGTGACTTTGAGAACTGCTTCAAGTGGGGCTATGCAAAGGAGATCCCCATTGAAGTGATCCAGTATGGCAACCCGGACAACGACACCGAGCTGGGCGATCTGAAGGGCCACAATCAGGTGTACCTGCGCGGCGAAGCATACATCGGCTGGGGCATCCTGGATCCCACCGCCTTTGCCCACATCAAGGCCGCAAAGTAAGGAGGGCATTTCCATGTTGTACCGCAACAAACGCACCGGCGCAGTGATCGAGACGGAATGCGCCGTTTCCGGCGTGGACTGGGAACCGGCCAAGAGGCCCGAACCCGTTAAAACCGAAAAGCCCGCTGCCGTGCCCAAAAAGAAAACGGTGGCCGGAAAATGACCTACGCAGCACTTGAGGATATGACCACGCTGTGGCGGCCCATGACCTCTGCCGAGCAGGTCAGGGCTTCCTCCTTGCTGGAGGTGGTCTCGGCCAGTCTGAACATGGAAGCCCAAAAGGTGGGCAAAGACCTGCCCGCGCTGGTGGCGGCTGACCCGGATCTTGCCATGGTGGCCAAGAGCGTCACAGTGGATGTGGTGGCCCGCACCCTTATGACCAGCACGAACCAGGAGCCCCTGACCCAGTTCACCCAAGCTGCAGGGGGCTACTCCGCTTCGGGTTCCTTTCTGGTGCCCGGCGGCGGTCTGTTCATCAAAAAATCGGAACTGGCTCGGCTGGGCCTGCGCCGCCAGCGGATAGGAGTGATCGAGCCTTATGCCGTGGATTAAGGGCATCCCCGTCACGCTTTTGCCAAGCAGAACTACACCATGCTGGACAACCTCAAGCTGGGCTACGGCGGCACGCAGGCCGAAATGCAGCGCCTGCTGCAGGACGCTGAAAAGATCAGCGGCGTGCATTACGACCTGGGAAACCTGGCCGACATGTACAGCGCCATTCATGTTATCCAGCAGGAAATGGATATCACCGGTACCACGGCGAAGGAAGCCACCACCACCCTCACCGGCAGTTTTTCGGCCATGAGTGCGGCGTTCCAGAACGTGCTGTCCAGCCTGTCCACAGGCGTAGACCTCTCCGCTCCGCTGGCTGCGCTGGTGGAGACGTCCAAGACCTATCTGGTGGACAACCTGCTGCCAATGGTGGGCAACGTACTGGCTGGCATCCCGGAGGTGGTCTATTCACTGGTGCCGCAGCTTCTGCAGAGCGGCACAGAGCTGGTCAACTCGCTGGCCAGTGGTTTTGCTGAGGGCATCCCAGAGTTTTTCTCCAATGCTCTGCCCCAGCTGCTGGTGTTCACCGAGCAGCTGCGCGCCAACGCAGGCAGCTTTGTGGACGCTGGTCTGAATCTTATCACCCAACTGCTGAACGGCCTGATTGCGGGCCTGCCACAGCTGATCGCCTATGCACCGGATATCATCATCAATCTGGCAGGTATCATCAACGATAACATGCCGAAGATCCTGGCTGAGGGCATTTCCATCGTCGTGCAGCTGGCGGCTGGCATCGTACAGGCATTTCCGTCTCTGCTGGCCAACTGGAAGAAGATCTTTCAGGCGATCCTGTCCGTGATTTCGGCCATCAACTGGGTAAGTCTTGGTGCTAACATCCTGAAAGGCATCGGCAATGGCATCAAGAGCATGGGCAGCAGCCTGCTGGAGGCCTTCAAGGGCGGCTTTTCCAGTGCACTGAACTGGATCAAAAACCTGCCCGCGCAGGCTGTACAGTGGGGCAAAAACCTGATCAAGAGCTTTACCAATGGCCTGACCGGCAAGGGAGGTGCCGTTGGCATCGGCTCTATTTTAGGCACAGCAGGCGCTTCCATTGCAGAAAACGCCAAGGGCGGCAGCAAGATCGACTGGGCCGCCACCTGGGCAGATGCCAACGATGATCTTGCCAACAGCGCTCAGGCTGTGGCAGATATCGCCATTCCTGCCTATACCAAGTCTGGCAATGCTGCAGCCACTGCGGCCGAGAAGGCCAAAAGCGCCGCCAAGACGGTCAGTGAGACCCTGCTGTGGTCTCTGCAGGATGCCGGGCACAGCGAGAGCACCAACGCTCTGGGCAAGGTGACCACTCAAACCACCGAGCTGACCGAGCACTTGCGCAAAGGCAGCGAAGAGTACGACCGTGTGACCCGCACGGTGACCGAGTCTGGCAAGGAGTTGGTGAACGGCGTGGTGAAGAATTACAAGGAAGTCACCAGGTACGTCACTGAGCATGGCAAAACTACCGCCCAGACACAGAAAACCTATGAAGAGATCGCGGCTACTGTCCGGGATACGGTTACATCCACCTTTGACACCGTGCAGAACGGCATCAAGACCACCACCCAAACCATCACTGAGACCCTGACCGATGAAACGACCCAGCAGAAACAGGTCATCACCGAGACGTGCACTGATATTGTGAACGGGCTTCTGGTGACCAGGAAAAGGGTCACGAACATCGCCGCAGATGAGACAAGGACCACCACGGAAACCATCAAGGAAGCTTCCGCGTCCAGTCTTTCGGGCCTGTGGAAGGAATTTCAGACCGAGGCGGACAAAGGCATCCTGGGCACCTTTGATACGCTGGTTTCTGCCGTAAAAAAGCAGGACTGGCTTTCGGTGGGCGAGTGGGCGCTTTCTGCCCTGTATGCCGGTCTGGCTCCTTCTGCCAAGCAGCAGATCGAAAGTGCGGGCCTTGCCATCATTCAGCAGATCAATAAGATCTTACTGGATGGCAGCAGCACTCTGGCTCAAACCGCCTGGCAGCTGGGCATTCATCTGGCCAACAACATCTCTGGCGGGCTTAGCAAGGCGCTGGCGGGTTCCAGTGCTCTGTCCGGTATCGGCAAACTCCTCGGCATCGGCGGCACCGCGGCCGCCACGGGAGCAGCCGGCACGGGAGCCACGGGAGCAGCCGGAAGCGGCCTTGCGGCGCTGGGCATTTCCGTGCCAGAGATCGGCATGATCCTGCTGGCGGTGCTGGGCGTGGGCGCGGTGGGCTACGGCATCTACAAGCTTGTGACCAAAAACAAGGAGAAAGATACCGTTTCCTCCGCCATGTCCTACAAAGACCTGCAGGATGCCTACTGGTACGGCAACGAGCGGGCCTTTGCGGGCTACGACTACCGCACAGACCCTTACACCTTCAACCCGAACAACAGCGCTGTGCTGGGCTACCAGGCCAAAATGCAGGAGCAGCTGGCCCGCCTTACCGAGGTGGTACAGCAGTATCTGCCAGACGTGGCGAACCAGCAGATTGTGCTGGATGACGGCACGCTGGTTGGCAAGATGGCCCCCGGAATGAACGCGGAACTGGGCCAGATGCAGATTTTATCCGAAAGGGGCAATTGATGTAGATGTATGAGATTTACGGCTACCCGTTCGGCAACCCAGACGCTGAGCTTTTGATCTACCGCCCCGGCAACACGCAGGCACTGGTGCTGTCGCCCAAGCTTACCCGCGAGGTGAGCAAGGGCGGCAGTCTTGTTTTTACCATGCCCCGGGACCACCCACAGTACAGCAAGCTGCAGAAAATGTCCACCGTGGTGGTGGCAAAGCAGGACGGCAAGGAAATCTGGCGCGGGCGCATCCTGAACCACGAAGCGGACTGGTACAACCGCCGCGTGATCTACTGCGAGGGCGCGCTGAGCTTCTTCAACGATTCCTGCGTGACACCCTTCAACTACGAGGGCACGTTAAAGCAGTTCCTGCAGCACATTGTGGATGCCCACAACGAGCAGGTGCAAGACCAAATGAGGCGTTTTGAGCTGGGCACCATCACTGCCGCGCTGGGTGACCTGCAGGTGCACTTTGGCGACGCGGACAAATATGGCGTGGGCGAGGACTACGGCAGCATTTGGGATATCATCGACAAGCTGGTGCTGAAGGTCTTTGGCGGTTACGCCTACTGCACCTTCAATGCTGCCACAGGCAACAACGTGCTCAACTACTGCGATCAGGCGGTGGAAGCGAAGCGGCAGGTGAACCAGAACATCGAGTATGGTGTGAACCTTCTGGATCTGACCGAAAAAACCGACACAAACGACCTTTTCACCCGCATCTACCCGGTGGGCAACAAGCACACCGTGAAAAAAACGAAGTGGTACTACAAGCTCATGTGGTGGAAAGACCACTCCCACGACTCGGACGAAGACCACGAGGAACGCTACGGCATCATGGACACCGACGCGGCTACCGTGGCAAAGTATCTGCCGGCCGGGTGGAGCTACAACCTCGAAGAGGGCTGGATCCAGAACGATGCCGCTGCCGCAAAGTTCGGCATCGTCTCCAAGATCCGGGAGCAGGATACGGACAGCGACAACGACACCTTTGCCGCTGGCGTGCAGGACCTGCAGCAGAATTATGCGATGATCATCAGCTATACCGTAAAAGCTGTAGACCTGGTGGATGCCGGGTACGGACAGACCGAAGATGGCAGCATCCTCGACCGGCTCACTTTTGCCAGCTATGCCCATATCATCAGTGCCCCGCACAGTGTGGATGCAATCATGCTGTGCACAAAGCTTGTGGAGCCGTTCGACCATCCGGACAAAAAAGAGTATTCCTTTGGCATGACCCGCCGCACCCTCACCGACCGACAGGCCGCAAACATGGGCCGCACAAACCTTCTGGAAGAGCAGGCCGCCGCCAGTGCCAATTCTACCGAAGCCCTGCTGAAAAACCTGAACGCTTATAAAAAGTCCAACAACGCTGCCGTGGCCGATGCCGCCAAGACGGCTACAAACTTCCTCTCGTTTGATGCGTCCTCGGGACTGATCGTGGGGCATGAGAGCCTACCGGACAAAAAGGTGCAGATCACCAACAGCGGAGTGAAGGTGCTTTCGGGCAGCAGCATGGTCAACATCACGGCAAAGAGCGTCTCCATCACCGACGGAGCGGGCAGCTGCACCATCAGCAGCGGCGCGATCACTTTCCACGGCATCAAAAACCAAAAGCCCATCTATTCGTGGGGAAAGCTGGATCTTTTTTCGGCGAGCACTCTTACGCTTGACCTGAGCAGCTATTCCGCGGTGCTCATCACCTTTGAAAGCAAAAAAGGCTCGACCTGGCTTGCGAGCGGAGGCGGTGCAGGCCCTGTGTCAGTAGTGCTTCCGGTCAATGGCAAGACTTACTCGATGGTGTACCCATGGAACACTGTTCATCGCAGAGATGTCACGGTGAAAGCTTCAGGCATTATATTCGGATCCGGGCAGGAACGCACGTCTTTCTACACCACAGGCATTGGCACAGCGGCAACTTTTATCAGTCTGGAGTCGCCGGTAAAGGACGGATGGACTGGCAATGATGCTGTGTGTATTCCGATAGAGCTATACGGCTTTATGTGAGGGCTTATGAAAAAAGACGGTTACAAATTCAAATGCAAGATCTGCTCAGACGGCAGACTTTACGAGGGCGGGTGGGCGCATGAAAGCGTGATCCCAGACCCGCTGCCGTTCAACGAGGTGCTTTTCGACGAGTTCCCCGAGACCACCAACGGCGGCGTGGACTATGTGTGGGACGGCCAGACCCTCACCTACAGCCCCGCAGCTGTAGAAGAGCCTGCGCCGGTGCAGACCGCAGACGATGGGAGCGAGGTGAGCTACTCTTGAAAGACTATGCCGCACTGGAAGCCGCAGCGGCCCAAAACCCGCGCCTGAATGACGTGCTGGTGCAGCAGGGCGAAAACTTTATTTCTCTGCGCTCCGCCTTCGGCCTGTGGCTCAAAAAAGAGGGCAGGCAGATCAATGCCCCCACCGTGGAAAGCCTGCAGGAGTACCCACCCGGCTACGATATGGTCCTGGATTTTACGCAGGCGGTGGACAACAAGGTGCATTTTAAGCAGCGCACCGTTCCGCTGAGCTTCGTCTGCCTGCGGCCAAAAGAGCAGTGGGAGACCATCCGCAGCGGTCTGGAAAACGCCTTGCAGGGCCGGTGGCTGGAACTTTACTTTTCCCGCACACCTGATCAGCACCGGGAAGGGCAGTTCTCGGTGGAGCTCACTCCCGGCGATATCACGGCGGAGGTAAGCATCAGCGTGGTATGCGCGCCGTGAGGAGGTGAATGCTTTGGCCAATTATAAGGCAATCGAGCAGATCGCCCGCGAAAGCAGACGCTTCAACGACGTGCTCATTTTGCAGGGCGGAGGCACCGTCTCCCTGCTGGAACGCTTTGGCCTGCTGATCAATAAGGGCTACCCGCAGGTGGGTAAGGCGGAAACACTCTCCATGCTGGTGAACGTTCCCGGCGCGGGCCGCCCGCTGGATCTGAGCCGGGCGCTGGATGGCAAGCTGCACTACTCAAAGCGCCAGATCACGGTGCAGGCCACCTGCCTGCGGCCCAAAGACCAGTTGGACGTTTTGCAAAAAGAGCTGGAAGCCCTGCTGCAGGGGCAGTGGGTGCGGTTCCGCTTCAAAAAAGATGCGTACTTCTGGCGCGGGTTCTGCACCGTTTCCATGCAGCGCAAGGAGCACAGTGCCCTTGTCACCCTGACCGCAGTGTGCAACCCCTACAACTACAACCTCACCGCATACATGGGCAGCGCATGGCTGTGGGACACCTTTAACTTTGAAAAAGACACCATTTATGATGTACGCACGGAGGTGAAGAACCTTTGACAAAAACCTTCAAGGAGATCATCGACGGCATTCGCACGGCCATCCTCGGCATCGAGGTGCGCGAGGACATCGCCCAGGGCATGGAGTATGTGGAGCAGTTTGCAGAGACCTCCACCACCAAAGCGCAGGAAGCTGCTGAAAGCGCCACCGCCGCAGAGCGGGCCAAGACCGATACTCTTGCTGCCAAGACGGAAGCGGTGCAGGCGATTTCTGCAGAAAAACAGGCCGGTCTGGATGCCATCAGCACCGCAAAAAGCAGCGCGGTAAAAGAAACCCAGTCCGCCCACACTGCAGCCCTGCAGGACATCCGCAATGCCCGCGCGGGGGCGCTGGACGATGTGGCCGCTTCTGCCAAAAAGGCCACCGATGCTGCCGGCACGGCCGCCCAAAAAGCCGGGGAAGCTTCTACCAACGCCGCAGATGCACAGCAGGCAAAAACCAACGCAGAAGCCGCTGCCACCGCAGCAGGTAAAAGCCAGACCAGAGCGGAGTCTGCACAGAAAAAAGCAGAAGATGCCGCCGATCGTGCTGCCACCATCGTGAGCACCGACAAGACGCTGAGCATTGAGGGCGCTCCGGCCGACGCAAAAGCCACCGGTGATGCGCTGGCGGGAAAGGCAGATAAGACACACACCCACGATCTGAGCGCACTTATCAACGCGCTGAGCGCTGGTACCAGCACCCCGCAGGATGCAGATTACTATGTATCCCAGTATGCCGGCGGCGGAAGCACAACGACCACTTACCACCGCAGGCCTATGAGTGCGCTGTGGGCGTATATCAAGAGCAAGGCAGACTCCGTGTTTGCAGCCAAGAGCCACACCCACAATTATGCCGGTTCCGGTTCTGCGGGCGGCTCGGCCAACAGTGCCGTCAAACTCGATACAGCAACAGCGGGCAGTGCGACGAAACCGGTATATATCAGCGGCGGCAAGCCGGTGGTCTGCGCTCACTCGCTGGGCAAGGATGTACCGGCCAACGCCGTTTTTACTGACCACACTTACGCCAACATGACCGCCGCCACTGCCAGCGCGGCTGGCAAAGCGGGCCTTGTGCCTGCACCCGTAGCCGGTGCACAGGGTAAATTTTTGCGCGGGGATGGGACGTGGCAGGCCATTGCGTCCAGCGGCCTGTCTGCCTACCCGGTGGGCAGCATCTACCAGAGCACCGACCCCACAAGCCCTGCCGCCCTGTTTGGCGGCACATGGGAGCAGATCGCATCGGAGCGCGTGCTGATGGGTGCCAGCAGCAGCCACGCAGCGGGAAGCACGGTGGAGGCCGGACTGCCGAACATCACGGGTACGGCCAATGGCGGCGTGTTGTCCATGTCCACTCCAAGTAGTGATGGGGCTTTTGGAGGTAAATATTATAATACTACTACCAGGCACGGCGGTGGAGACAAGGGTGATTGGTTTAGCACTTATGACCGCACTTTTGATGCTTCTAAGTCCAATGCGATCTATGGCCGCAGCAGTACCGTGCAGCCCGCCGCCTACTATGTGCACATCTGGCGGCGCGTGGCATGAGGAAGGAGGTTTTGAGCGATGATTCCTGTGACATTTGACTTTGACACTGTGGCAACATTGCAGTTTGGCAGTGAGGGTCACCCGACCAGTCTGCACTTTGCCATCCCGGAAGAGTGGAAAACCTGCAAAATCAGACTCCACCTGCGGCGCAGCGACGGTAGCTTTGTGCCCCCGATGCAGCTGGACGAAAATGGGTGCGTAAAAGTAGACCGCAGTGAATCCGGCAAGACCGGCGGACAGTGGATGCTGTCGGCTGAAAGTTCTGACGGAAAAGTATCTTACTCGCGAATCGGCAAATATGTGACCCCCATGGAGGTGACACAATGAAGATCCTTGACGAGACCAGTGCGGTCGTGGAAAACCCCGACCTGACACTGGGCTACCTGACAGCTGACACCGAAGAGATTACCCACCCCGCCGTAGATGGCGTGGAAGAGCAGTGGCACTGGGAGACTGTGACCGAATACCCCAGCGGCGGCAGGGACGTGCAGCGGGTGGTGGATGTGCCGGGCGTACCGGCAAGGCCCGCGTGGACCGAGCAGCTGCCCATTAAAAGGTATATCCGCTACACCGCCGAAGAGCTGGCTGCGCAGGAAGAAGCGCGCAAGAAGCAGGAAGCAAAGGACAAGCTGCCGGAGACGGTAGCCGACCTGATGCAGCAGCTGACCGACCTGCAGCTTGCCCTGTGTGAACTGTACGAAAGGAGTGATGCCTGATGGCAAAGATCTATGCGGCCCTGATCCGCAAGGGGCTCAAAACGCCGGACGATGTCCCCGCCCGGCTGCGGGACGCGGTGGCAGCCCTGCTGCAGGAGGACGCCCATGCTTAACGCCTATTCCCGCCGGAAGGACGGCAATGCCCTGCTGAGCCGCAGCTTCCGGGTGCGGGAATTTGCCTGCAGGGACGGCTCCGACCCGCTTTTCGTGGACAGTGCGCTGGTACAGCTGCTGCAGAGCATCCGGGATCACTTCGGTGCGCCGGTGGTCATTACCAGCGGCTACCGCACCGCCGCCCACAACAGGGCCGTGGGCGGTGCCCCTTACAGCCAGCACTGCTACGGCAGAGCCGCCGACATCCGGGTGGCCGGTGTTCCGGTGGAGCAGCTTGCCGCCTACGCGGAAACTCTGCTGCCCGGCACCGGCGGCATTGGCCGCTACCCGGCAAAGGCGGGCCGGGCAGGGGGCTGGGGGCATGTGGACGTGGGCCCCGTCAAGAGCCGGTGGACGGGCTGAGGGGGTGAGCCCAGTGGAAAGCATCCTGTCCGCCGTGATCGCCGGTGCCGTGACCCTGATCGGTGTGCTGATCGCCAACAGCCGCAGTCAGGCCGTGACCGACACCAAGCTCGAAGAGC
>OJNY01001650.1_pt1 | contig 13282 bp, 7 predicted proteins | sample 1597931 | NCBI WGS metagenome assembly OJNY01 (sample SAMN01915209, study PRJEB22387) | human gut metagenome | isolation source: stool | host: Homo sapiens | place: USA
CCGGCTGCACATTAATGGAGCGGAAAGGCAGAATATATGAAGCGACGCTCCCGGGTAAGGAAAGAGCGTCGCACATGATGGGACGAATAACGATGATTTACTAAGTTAAATTTATGATAATGAATTTTGTATACAGGTGGGTGACGCTTGCGATGTTTGTACTGGCAATGGGATTGTCAGGGTGTCACTCTTCCGAGAATAAAGAGGAGGTGACTGTGGTTCCGCGACCTTTGTCTGTGGAAAAGGGTGCGGGAAGCTTTACGTTGACGGCAACTTCCGTGATTGCGGTGCCAGGTGAGGCACAGCAGACGGTTGCCGGGACTTTTGCTGCCTTGTTTACTGCTTCATCCGGTTTTACTCCGGAGGTAAAGGTTGCTGCCGAAGGAGATATCTGCCTGCAGGTGGATGAGAAAATGGAGGATGAGGCTTATGAACTGAAGGTGACTCCGGATGGGGCCTTGCTGAAGGCTGCCGATAACAGAGGATTTTTCTATGGCCTCCAGAGCCTGCGACTGATGCTGCCGGCATCGGTGGAAGGTGCTTCCGGAAAGGCGGCACAGGCATGGACGATTCCTGCCGTGACAATTAAGGACAAGCCTCGTTTCGCTTACCGTGGCTTTATGCTCGACGTGGCCCGTTTCTTTATGCCGAAGGAAGATCTGCTGCGCATGATCGACTGTATGGCGATGTTGAAACTGAACCGGCTGCATCTGCATCTGACAGATGACAACGGATGGCGTCTGGAAATCAAGAAGTATCCTAAACTGACAGAGGTGGGTGCCTGGAGGGTGGACCGCCGGCCTTTGCCTTTCCCCGACCGTCGTAATCCTGAGAAGGGAGAGAAGGCTACTGTGGGAGGTTTTTACACGCAGGAGGAGATGAAAGAGGTCATTGCTTATGCAGCGGCACGTCAGATTGAGATTATTCCTGAAATCGATATTCCTGCACACTCGAATGCGGCACTGGCGGCTTATCCCGAATATGCCTGTCCGGTGGTAAAGGATTTCATCGGGGTCCTGCCGGGCCTTGGCGGGAAAAATGCGGAGATTATTTTCTGTGCAGGCAATGAGGAGTGTTATCACTTCCTGCAGGGAGTCTTGGATGAGGTGATGGCGCTTTTCCCTTCCCGGTATGTGCATCTGGGAGGTGATGAGGCGACGAAGACAAACTGGAAGAAATGTCCGCTTTGCCAGCGTCGTCTGCGTGAGGAGAAACTGAAGGACGAAGAGGACTTGCAGGGGTATTTCATGCAGCGGATGAGCGACTACGTGCGCAGCAAAGGAAAGGAAGTGATGGGATGGGATGAACTGACCAACAGCCGGCTGCCGGAGGATGTGATTGTCTTTGGCTGGCAGGGAATGGGAAATGCGGCCCTCAAGGCGGCGGAACAGGGACATCGTTTCGTGATGACGCCTGCGCGCATTGCTTATCTGATCCGTTATCAGGGACCTCAGTGGTTTGAACCTCTGACGTATTTTGGAAACAATACCTTGAAGGGACTTTATGATTATGAACCGGTCCAGAAGGAATGGAAACCGGAGTACCGTGACTTGCTCATGGGGGTGCAGGCAAGTATGTGGACGGAGTTCTGCGACCGGCCTGAGGATGTGTTTTATCTGGTCTTCCCTCGTTTGGCTGCCTTGGCGGAAATCGCATGGATTCCGGAAGGAACGAAGGATTGGGGGATGTTCCTGAAAGGACTGGATAATTATGTGGCTCATCTGGACAGTAAGGGTATCGTATATGCACGTTCGATGTTCAACATCCAGCATAAGGTCACTCCGACCGAAAATGGAGAGTTGCAGGTTCATCTGGAATGTGAACGTCCGGATGTGGAGATCCGTTATACATTGGATGGTACGGAGCCTTCTGCTTCTTCTTTAAAATATGAAAAGGATTTGGTGCTGACTGATGGAAATGTGATAAAATCTGCTACCTTTGTGAAAGATAGGATGATGGGTAAGGTGTTGACGCTTCCGCTGATATGGAATAAGGCAACAGCGAAACCATTGGTGAATCCTTTGCCGGGAATGGATGTCCTGGTGAATGGGGTGAGAGGTAGTTTGAAACAGTCGGACTTTGAATGGTATTCGGGGGCGCTTTCCCAGCCGGTAGTGGTTACGGTGGACTTGCTGAAAACGACGGACATCAGTGAATGCTCGGTGGGATGCATCACCAATTATGGCATGGCGGTTCATAAGCCTGCTTCCATGGTGGTGGAGGTTTCTGAAGATAATGTGAATTTTGCGGAAGTGGGCCGGACGGACTTCTCGAAGGAGGAAATCTTCAAGGAAGGCAACTTTATCGAGGAGCTGACGGTGAAGCCACAGGCAGCAAAGGCCAGATATGTACGATTTACCTTGAACCCTGCGGGGGTATGTCCTTCCGACCATGTGCGGCCGGGGCAGGTCTCCAAGATATGTTTGGACGAAATCATGATAAAATAATATCAATCCCTAAAAACGTGTAATAGAATGGTAAATCGAATCTTTATTTTATGGATGGTATGTATGTGCAGCCTGTTGGGAATACAGGCTCAGGTGGAGTTTGCCAAGGACAAACTCTATAATATTCTTCCTGAGTCCTGTCCCGGAAAGGTGCTTTCATATCAGCAGAATGGAAATGCTCCGGTATTGCAGGCCACTGATGCCGGGAATCAGTATCAGCAGTGGACGGTGAGCAACCTGTCGGGTAGCTTGCGCTTTATCAATCCGTTTGAGAACAAGGCGCTGCATGCAAAGACTGACGCTTCTCTGGGTATTACGGAGAACAACGGTTCCGATGAGTCGCAGTTGTGGAAGGTGGAGCAGAAAGGAGACTTTGTGCAGCTTTCTCCGGCCAACAGCCTGCACCTGATTCTGTCTTGCAGTCCGAAGGGGCAACTGATGTTGCTTGCGAAGGAAAAGGCAGCCGGCAGCCGGGAGACTTTCTTCCGTATCCGGGAAAGTGCGATGGCATTTCCGGAGGAACTGAAGGCAAGTACGGCCGTGCGTGCCAAGGTGTATTGGGAGGATGAAACCCGCTTTGCGGAAAACAAGGAGGTGGGACATGCTACTTATATGCCGTATCCGGGAGAGAAGGAAATGATGGCGGATGCGGATTTTTACCGCATGCCTTGGGTAGACTGCCACAGTGCGGACTACCGTTTGCTGAACGGTAACTGGGCCTTCCATTTTGTGCCGGAACCGTCGCAGCGTCCGATTGATTTTTATAAGGAGGATTATGATGTGTCGGGATGGGAAACGATTCCGGTGCCTTCCAACTGGGAGATGCAGGGATACGACCGGCCGATTTATGCCAATGTGGAATATCCTCATGCCAATATTCCTCCTTTCATCGATGCCCGTAAGGGATTCAATGACGGCGGAAAGAATTACGGAATCAATCCGGTGGGATCGTATGTACGCTTCTTTGACTTGCCGGAGGGATGGAAGGAAAAACGTACTTTCATTCATTTCGGGGGTATCTACAGTGCTGCACTGGTGTATCTGAACGGACGTTATGTGGGTTATACACAGGGCGCGAACAATGTGGCAGAGTTTGACCTGACGCCTTATCTGCGCACCGGCCGCAACCGTCTGGCTGTACAGGTGTTCCGCTGGTCGGACGGCTCTTATCTGGAATGTCAGGATATGTTCCGTATGAGCGGTATCTTCCGTGACGTGTATCTGTATAACACGCCGCTGGTGTCTGTACGCGATCATTATATTACGTCGAAACTCGACAGTCAGCACGGATACCGGACGGGTTCGATGAACGTACAGCTGACATTGGACAACCGTGACCGCCGTGAGGGTACGAAAGACCTGATTGTGCGCCTGTTTACTCCGCAGGGAAAACTGCTGGCAGAGTCGGAACAGCAGGTTCGTTATACTGCCGACAAGGCTTCGTTGCAGGTATCGGCTAATTTCAACCTGAAGGATTTGTCACTCTGGACGGCCGAGACTCCGGAACTGTATACGGTGCATGTCATCCAGCGTGAGGGTGGAAAAGAGGAAATGGCTTTCTCTACGAAATACGGTTTCCGCGAAATCGAGGTGCGTGGACCGCTAGTATATATCAACGGACAGCGTGTGTTCTTTAAGGGTACCAACCGTCATGATACGCATCCGGAATACGGACGTGCGGTGACTACAGAGTCAATGCTGCAGGATGTCTTGCTGATGAAGCGGAACAATATCAATACAATCCGTACTTCTCATTATCCGAATGCGGCCAAGATGTATGCCATGTTCGATTATTATGGACTGTATACCATGGATGAGGCCGACCTGGAAGACCATGCCAATCAGTCTATCAGTGACATGCCGTCGTGGATTCCTGCTTTCGTAGACCGTATCGACCGGATGGTATTGCGCGACAGAAATCATCCGAGTGTCATCTTCTGGAGCTTGGGTAATGAGGCCGGAGGAGGAAGCAACTTCCAGGCTTGTTACGATGCAGCCAAGAAACTGGACAGCCGTCCGGTTCACTACGAGGGTACACGTGATGGCAAGGAATTCGGCGGTAACCGTTTCAGCGACCTGTACTCGAAGATGTATCCGGGCATGAAATGGATGGATACGTATGTGAATTCATTCGATAAGCCGATGTTCATCTGTGAGTATGCGCATGCGATGGGTAATGCCATCGGTAACCTGAAAGAATACTGGAAGAGTATTGAGAGCAGTTCGGCTACCATCGGAGGTGCTATCTGGGACTGGGTAGACCAGGCTATTTATGAACCGCATGAAATGAAGAAGGGTATTTATCGCCTGCATACGGGTTATGACTTCCCGGGACCGCATCAGGGCAACTTCTGTTCGAACGGAATTGTTCCGGCAACCCGTGAGGAGTCGCCGAAACTGAAAGAGGTAAAGGCGGTATACCAGTATGTGCATTTCAGTGAAGGAAAGGTGGATGAAAAGCGGAATGAACTGAATGTTACGCTGTATAATACTTACGACTTCCTGTCGTTGAACCGTTTCTATCTGCGCTGGCAGACGGTGAAGAATGGTGTGGTGCTGAGTACCGACAGTCTGGAACTGCCGGATGTGGCTCCGGATGATTCGCTGAACTTGTCTTTGAAACTGAAGGAAGTAAGCTTGAAAAAAGCTGCAAAGGCGGGAGATGAAGTCATGGTCAATGTCTTTGTATGCAGCAAGGCTGCCGACAGATGGGCTGAGGCCGGACATGAGGTGGCTCAGATGCAGTACGAAGCGGTGGCCCGCGGTCCGCTGCCGGAGGTAAAGGGCAAACGGAAAGGTGGCGATGAGTATCGTTACAGCGAGGAAGGCAACCAGCTGGTAGTGACAGGCTCCGGTGTGAAGGCCGTGTTCGATAAAAAGACTGGTGTACTGACCGGTCTGGAAATGAACGGAGTGCCTTTTGTTTGCCAGGGTCAGGGCTTTGTATTTGACAATCACCGCTGGATTGAGAACGACCGCTTTACTGAGGTAGCCAACGGAATGGCAGCCGAAGGAGAATGTACGGTAGCGGTAGAAGACGGAAAGACCGTGGTGACTACGGTACGTAAAGGTTCGCTCTGCGATACCCGTATGGTCTACACGTTCCTGCCGGGCGGTACGATGGATATGGAAGCAGTCTTTACTCCGCACACAGCCGACCTGCGTCGTTGCGGACTGGTATGTGGGGTGAATCCGTCTCTTGGTCAGGTAGACTATTATGCCTACGGTCCGTGGGAAAACTATTCCGACCGTAAAGACGGTTGCATGATTGGCCGTTATGCAGATACGGTGGAAGGTATGGAAGTGGCTTATGTGAAACCTCAGTCGATGGGTAACCGTGAAGGACTTCGTGAACTGAAACTGACCGGTATCGACGGCAAGGGTATTTGCATACAGACAGAAGGACAGGTGTCATTCTCTGCATTGAGATATACCGACGAGGATATGATGAACTGTAACCACATGTGGGAGTTGAAGCCACGTCCTTACATCGTCCTGCACCTGGATGCAGCCATGCGTGGAGTAGGAAACGCAAGTTGCGGACAGGATGTAGATACGCTTCCGGCTTATCAGGTTCCTCAAAAAGAACTGAGCTATAAGTTGCGTTTTACTTCTTGCACTAAAGAATAACAGCAGGAGATGCATAAGCGTGCAACTTCCCAAGGACGTCAGGAGGTGCCGGTAAGTTTTTTTTAAGAAAATGTATCTCAATTTGAGGGATTTTAGTAATTTTGGGCGCAGATAGGAAAATGTTTCTATTTAGAAGATTATAAGGGGGAAAAGTTGCTTAGTAATCAAATAAAGGGGTTGATTTGTTACAATTAGTTGGGTTTTGATGAGGGTTAAAAATGTATTAATATAAATTAGTTCTGATAAAATGGATAAAAACAAGATGGAGAACAAGGGGACTGGAAGAGTCTGTCTGAGAGCCTTGCCTTTTCTGATGGCTTTGTCTGGGTCTGTTTGTCTGACTCCTCTTTGGGCTTCGGAAACGGTGAAGCCTTCGGAAGAGGTATTGGTTCAAGCGCAAAAGAAAAAGATTTCAGGTGTCGTAAAAGACGAAACAGGAGAGCCGGTGATTGGTGCTTCTGTACTGATTAAAGGTTCTATGTACGGGGTGATTACGGACATCGACGGAAAGTTTGAGTTGTCTTGTCCTATAAAGAGCTCGGATGTACTGGTTGTCAGTTTCGTGGGAATGAAGACCGTGGAACAGCCCGTGGGGAACAACACTAAGTTTAATGTGGTAATGCACGCTGCAGCGACCGACCTGGAGGAAATCGTGGTTGTCGGATACGGTACTTCTTCAGTGAGAGACTTGACAGGTTCGGTAGCTTCTATCGGTGCCAAGCAGCTGGATCAGCTGAATACTACCAATGTATCGTCTATGCTGCAGAACCTGGCCAGCGGTGTTCAGGTTGCACAGGGTACAGGTAAACCGGGTGAAACAGTGCGCGTACGTGTGCGTGGTGCTACGTCACTGACAGGTTCGAACGAGCCGTTGTACGTAATCGACGGAGTACCTATCGATGATCCTACGATGTTGGATGCTATTTCTCCGAATGACATCCAGTCGATGGACGTATTGAAGGATGCCTCTGCTGCGGCATCTACGGTTCGCGTGCGGCCAATGGTGTCGTTATCATTACTACCCGTAAGGGAACGGAAGGAAAACCGACTGTCAACTTCAACTATAACTTTACGATTGATTCTCAGATCAAGAATTTCCGTATTCTGTATGGAGACGAATGGAGAGAGACCGTACGCAAGTTTGCTGAACAGACGCTGGTGTTCGATCCTTCGAACGATTATGCATCGGACATTCTGGACCCGGAATCGGGAGCTCTGGGTACCGCCAACACTGACTGGTTCAAGGAAGTTTACCAGCCGGGATTCCGTCATAACGTAGACCTCTCTGTCAGCGGAGGAACGCAGAAGGCTAAATACATGCTTTCTCTTGCCATTCTGGACCAGCAGGGTATGATCAAGGGAGGAGACCTGACACGTTACAATACACGTATTTCTACCGAACTGAGCGTATTGCCCATCCTGAGATTCGGACTGAATGCGACAATGAGTTACACCGACCAGTCGAATGCGGGAACTTCTCTGTTCTCGGCACAGGGATAACGTCCTGCCCGTCCGATATACGATGATAAAGGAGAGTTTGACCTGACCGACGGTTCACCTAACCCGGTGGCCAATACGTATCAGGTAGATAATGACGATATCTACAGGGTACTGGGTACGGTATACGGTGAGGTGGACATCATCAAGGGACTGAAGTTCCGTTCCAGCTTGTCGGCCAATGTGGAATTCAACCAGAACCTCAGTTTTACACCGAGTTTCCTGAGCAACCGTAAGGAGGCATCGGGTAGTGAAAATCATTTCCGCTCTTCGAAGACGGTGTTCGATAATACCTTGTCGTACAACTATACGTTCAACAAGAACCATGTATTGGATGCGGTAGCCGGTGTTTCTTTCGAAAAGTATACCAGCCGCAGTACTTATCTGTCTGGATCGGATTATCCGGATGATGAGATTTATACCAATATCGGAAGTGCGACAAAGATCAATTCATGGAGCAACGGATACAATGCTTACGGATTGTTCTCTTCTTTCGGACGTATCAACTATAAACTGATGAACCGGTACCTGTTTACCTTTACCGGCCGTTACGACGGATCTTCTATGTTCGGTGCCAACAACCGTTACGGTTTCTTCCCTTCCGGTGCTTTTGCATGGCGCGTTTCTGAAGAAGATTTCATGAAGGGGCTGAAATTCATCAACGACTTGAAGTTGCGTTTCAGTACGGGTGTAACCGGTACACAGAACTTGACCAGCTTCTCTAACCGGGATTTGTATGAAGCGGGAAGCTACAACGGTCGTCCTGCCATCATTCACTCACAGGTAGGTAACCGTGACATCCGCTGGGAAAAATCAGTGTTGTATGACTTCGGTCTGGACTTTGCACTCTGGGACTATAAGTTGTCGGGATCAATCGGCGGATACATCAAAAATACCAATGACTTGATCTGGGCATACAGCTTCCCTTCAAGTTCGGTAGGTGGAAGTATGACAATGAACCGCAACGTGGGAGCCGTAACCAACCGGGGTGTGGAAGTGAACCTGACTTCTCATCTGCTGGATACCAAGGACTGGGGAGTGTCATTGATGTTCAATATCTCTCACAATAAGAACAAGGTAACCCGACTGGTGAGCGAAGGAGCAACCAAGACGGCCATGGACGGTGTTATTGTTCATGGAAGTGGAAACCAGGTACTGGCAGAAGGATATCCGATGGGAGCCTTCCTGGGATATGAACACAATGGTATCATCCAGAACCAGGAGCGTGTGGACGAACTGAATGCTTATGCAAAAAGTAAAGGACAGTCTTATTACGATGGAAATACCCTGAAACCGGGTAACCTGGAACTGGTGGACAAGGATGGAAACGGTAAGATTGAAAGCTATGACCGTGTCATCCTGGGATCTCCAGACCCGGATGTATACGGTGGTTTCACTGCCAATGTACGCTACAAGCAGTTTGGCCTGTTTGCGAACTTCGGTTACCAGATCGGTGGTCTGAAACTGTATAACAAAGCCATCCAGAACCTGCCTGGACAGTTGTGTGGTCTGATTGACTACGGATTGGACGACCGTTGGTCTCCGGAAAATCCGAACGCTACACTGCCGGCTCTTTACATTGGAGAAGGTGTGCCCGATTTCACTAACCTGGAACTTTTCGATGCTTCTTTCCTGCGTCTGCAGGAAGTCCGCCTTACCTACGATCTGCCGTTGGGCAAGGTGGTAAAAGGCCAGTGTTTCGTATCGGCTACCAACTTGTTTACCATTACCTCTTATCCGGGTACCGACCCGGCTACCGTTTCTACGGGAAGCAACTATGGGGGTAACTACGAAACCTCTTCTTATCCGGGATTCCGTTCATTCTCGGTGGGTATTAAGTTTAATCTTTAATTGTATAAATTGGAATGATGAAGAAGTATATATATCTGGCATTCCTGATGTTGGGAATGAGTGCTTGTGAGCTGGTAGATGTACTGGACCAGAAACCGGCTTTTGAAGCGGACCTGGATGGAGCCATTACGACACCGGATGCGGTGGAACTGGCGCTGAACGGAGTGTATTCGTACTTGCCGGGAGATGGCTTCAATGTGATATTTCCTACTACCGGTGGCCCGTTCAAGGCGGGTACCATGCGCCGTCAGGAGTTTACCGGTGATGTGGGTAACACCATTTATTATACCGAACGTTACTATCCGACGCTGTCGTACAGTGACGGGGCGGAATGGAACAGCGACTATGCGATTATCAAAAATGCAAACTACCTGGAATCAGCGGTTGAAGGTATCGACGCCGGTGCGTTTTCGGGTAACCGCAAGGAGGAAGTGCTTGGCGAAATTTACTACCTGCGTGCCTTTGCGTATTTCCGTCTGCTGGTTCGTTATGGTGAGTTCTGGAATGAAGAAAGTCCTTATGGAGTGATTATCCGTGATGAATTCCCGACAGTGGAAAATGCCAAGAAGCCTCGTGCTACGGTCGGTGCGTCGTACGAAGAAATCCTGCGCCAGTTAGAGGTAGCTATCCAGAAAGCACCGGACTGGTCAAAGTCGTCACAGGCTTCCAAAGAGGCAGCGCGGGCATTGAAGGCAAAGGCGTTGTTCTATGCCGGACGCTATGAAGAGGCGCTGACTGCAATTGATGATGCGGTGGATACCAACCAGCCGCTTGCAGAACCGGTTTATGGAGATATCTTTGACAAGTTCTCTGTATCGAAGGAGATTCTTTTTGCACGTTATTACGACGAGAACGATGTTAACAATACCAGTACACGGGAAACGGCCTATGGTAACAGCGTTTCAAAGAACCAGGGTTACTGGGGACCTACCACTCCTTATGTGAATCTGGTGGGAGACGATCCTCGGGCAGCAGCGATTTTCTCGAAAGTAGACAGTTTGGAATATAAAGGTAAAGTGGCATATAACCTGAAATCAATCAAGAAGTTGTTGAATTCGGCCAATAATATGCCGATTATCTTCAGTCGTGTGGCTGAACTGTACCTGATGAAGGCAGAAGCCCTGTACCGTACGAATGCTTCTATTTCGGCTGCTTATGCGCCGATTCAGAAAATCCGTGAGCGTGCGGGAGCTGAAATCAAGGTGCCTCAGACACGGGAAGAACTGGAAGAAGCGATCTTCAATGAATGGATGATTGAAATGTCTTTCGAGAACTGGCACGAATGGTTTGTGCAGATCCGTTTTGCGGGAGTCAATGTAGAGCATCCGGACTTTACACGCCTGTTTGCACTGAATGAGCAGTTGAAGGAGAAATACGATGAAGAGCATAAGGCTTCTGAGGCTCAGGGAGAGGCTTATTACAAGCGTATCATTGACCGTAGAATTGAGGCAATTCCTTCTTCGGAAAGAAACTCAAATGAACTGGCAGAGCAGAATCCGGGTTATTAATAATAGGAATTTAATTGTATAAATCAAGTAAGGCCTTTAGCCGCTGTATACTTCGGGGGTTGTTAGTATGAAGTGGCTGGGGCCTTTGCTTTTTAACTGAACTGAAAAAGATGAAAAAGTATATATTGGCTGTCCTGATGATGGTATGTGCCTTTTCAGCCGGGGCGCAGAATTATGGAATTGATTTCCTGCACGTGAAATGGAGCGAGGCAGTGGAAAAGGCAAAGGCTGAGAATAAACTGATTTTTGTGGATTTCTATACGCAGTGGTGCGGACCGTGCTATAACATGGCTCAGAATGTGTTTACGCTTCCGGTGGTAGGAGAGTTTTATAACCAGACTTTTGTGAACATGAAGATTGATGCGGAGAATGGGGAAGGTGTAGAACTGGCTCAAAAGTATGGGGTACGCAGTTATCCGACCTATATGTTCATCAATCCGGCAACGGGAGAGATGGTACACCGCAGCAGCAGCCGTCAGACGGCAGAGCAGTTTATCCAGACCGGACGCAATGCGCTGAATCCGGAAACTTGTTCTCCTTATCTGGAAAGTGAGTTCCAGAAGGGTAACCGCGACCGGAAACTGCTGATTAACTATATTAACTATAAGTCTTCGGTGTATGCCAAGAAAGACGTGGACGCAGCTTTTGCTGAACTGATTCGTGGAGGAGCCAAACTGACAGATCCGGATGTGTGGGAGGTATATGTGAATACCATCTCGGGGATGAATGAGTACCTGAAACAGGTTTCGGACAATTATGCGGATTTCTGTACTCGTTTTACCAAAGAGGCTGTCGACAAGAAACTGGCTCAGGAAACAGGATATGGAGACCTGGCAGAAGTAGAGGCCTTGTGTGACTTCGAAGGAAAGGCTTTCAACTGTGAGATGATCCGTATCAACTCGGATATCAGAGCGAAGAATTATGAGGCAGCTGCACAGAAAATTGATGCCATGCTTTCAGATACTGCGGTAGACCACCAGCTGCTGATTGAACGTCTGAAATTCATCGCCCGTCTGGGATATTATGGAAGAAATGTGCCTGACTTCTGGTTCGACAAGTGTGTGGAGTATTTGCGTTACATTGCCTACAATCAGACAGACAGAGACGATCCTCAGATTCATCAGGAATATGCGGCTACTTTGGAAAAAGTATTGTTGCGTCAGCAGGAAGGAAAGCCTGTACCGGCTTGTCTGCTGAAAGAACCGGTATGGGGTAAGAAAACGTATTCCATGCGTCCGGATGCGTTGAAGATGAAACCCGTACGGAAGAAAAAATAATTGTTGCCGATAGATGCTCCCTGTCGCTGACAGGGACGATTTACCGCAAGTTGCTAAAAGAACAGGCCAGTCATTCGGAGGTAAGAATGAACTGGCCTGTTGACATATATAAAAATGGGTATGAAGGGTTTCGCAGATCAGTCGACCGTCAGTTCCACTTCTCCTCCGGCTTCCCATCCGCTGATGGTGGGAAGGGTGATGCTCAACTCATCCGAAGGGGTATGCCGGATGTGGAACAGGTAAAACAAACCTGTCCGGAAGCTGCCGATACTCCGTAACAGGGAGCCGGGAAAACTGCGGGTGATGTTTTTCCCGTCATCGGTCGTGATTCTCAGTTGCAGAGGGCTGTCGGTCAGGGAGGCCGATGGAAAGAGGGGCAAGAAAGCATGGAAGGTGTTGCCAGACGCAACCGGTATTCCCTTTTCTTTTCCCAGACTCAGTGTTACGGAGTGGTCTGTGGGAGACGAAGGCAAGGTGACTTCCTTCGCTCCGCTGCCGGCTGTATAGGTGGCATGACTGTAGAAAACGGGCTGGGAGTTTCCGGAGGTTTCCAGGGTGACGGAGGAATAGGAAACCGCAGTGCCGCTCTCGTTGCTGATCTTGAATACAACCAGGCTGGTCAATGGCTTGAACATTATTTTTTCCAGGGTGGTTTCTCCGCTTCTGCCAGTGATGCTTTCGGTATACATGGCACGGTATCTGCCCAGGTGCATGGAATGGTCCGGCAGTTCCTGTCTGACCGTACCGTCGGTCGGTATGTACAGAGACTGTGTAGTTTCTTTCCGCTCGCTTGCCGGATAGAAGCCGAAATACCGGTCGGTTTCTACGGCCGGTCCGGTGTAGGTAAAGGAAGCGGCGTATGTGCCTCCTTCCGGGGTACTGAAGATGCAGGGAGTCTGTGCTTCTCCCATCCACAGCATGACCCGGTCGCCGGCATCCCAGCGGAAGACAGTGGAAGATCCGGGAGTCAGTGCACTCTCGTCAATGGATGCCCGGCCTTGTTGTGGCGATTCGACGGCCTCTGCATGCAGCGATAATGTGACGGTAGGAGATGAAGCGGGGACTTCCTCCC
>OJNY01001674.1_pt1 | contig 13095 bp, 13 predicted proteins | sample 1597931 | NCBI WGS metagenome assembly OJNY01 (sample SAMN01915209, study PRJEB22387) | human gut metagenome | isolation source: stool | host: Homo sapiens | place: USA
CGGTGCCGCCGGTCAGGGTAGCGATATCCTGCAGCATCTCCTTGCGGCGGTCGCCGAAGCCGGGAGCCTTGACGGCAACCACATTCAGGCCGCCGCGCAGACGGTTGATGATGAGGTTGGACAGAGCATCGCCCTCGACATCCTCAGCAATGATGAGCAGCTTGCGGCCGGACTGGATAACCTGCTCCAGCAGAGGAACCATATCCTGGAACACGCTGATCTTCTTGTCGGTAATCAGCACGGAGCAATCGTCGTAAACGGTCTCCATCTTCTCGGTGTCGGTGACCATGTAGGGGGTCACGTAGCCGCGGTCGAACTGCATACCTTCGACAACCTCGGTGTAGGTTTCCGCGGTGGTCTTGTTCTCCTCAATGGTGATAACACCGTCAGCGGTGACCTTCTCCATGGCGTCAGCAATCAGCTGGCCAATCTCGGCATCGCCTGCAGAGACAGTGCCGACACGGGCGATGTCCTTGCTGCCGTTGACCTTCTGGCTGTGCGCCTTGACAGCGCCCACAGCAGCGGCAACAGCCTTCTGCATACCGCGCTTGATGTCCATCGGGTTGGCACCGGCGGTGACGTTCTTCATGCCCTCATTGACAAAGGCCTGTGCCAGAACGGTAGCGGTGGTGGTGCCGTCACCGGCTGCATCGTTGGTCTTGGTAGCGACCTCACGAACCAGCTGTGCGCCCATGTTCTCGAACTCGTCCTTCAGCTCAATCTCCTTGGCGATGGTGACACCGTCATTGGTGATGAGGGGGCTGCCGAACTTCTTGCTCAGCACCACGTTGCGGCCCTTGGGGCCCAGAGTAACTTTAACAGTATTGGCCAGCTGGTCGATACCTGCGCAAAGCGCCTTGCGGGCGTCCTCGCCCTGCTTAATCTGTTTAGCCATAATGAATCTCTCCTTTTATCTGAAAGAAATCGCAGAAATCAAATTACTCAACCACAGCGAGGATATCGCTCTGGCGGACGATGGTGCACTCCTCGCCATCAACCTTGACCTCGGTGCCGGAATACTTGCTGGTCAGCACTTTGTCGCCGACCTTGACAATCATCTCGACTTCCTTGCCATCCACATTGCCGCCGGGGCCGACAGCGATGACCTCAGCAACCTGAGGCTTCTCCTTGGCGGAGCCAGACAGAATCAGGCCGCCCTTGGTGGTTTCTTCTTCCTCGACCAGCTTGATAACAACACGGTCTGCAAGAGGTTTGATTTTCATAGTGGAAGTTCCTCCCTATAAAAGATTTCTCTTTTGAAATTTTGTTTTAGCACTCATTCTCTCTGAGTGCTAAATATATAATAGCCACTTTGCCGTAAAAAATCAAGTGTTTTCTATATAAAATTTTTGTGAACAAAAATACACCGGAGCTTTTCCGCTCCGGTGTATTGCAATTTTATTGATTCTGCGTCAGATTTTTGTAGCGGGGGCGCATCATGCCGTGCTCGATGTGGGGCTCGCCGCCTTCCACCGTGTCGGCATCAATGGTGACCTTCGTGATGGTGGCATCCGAAGGGATGTCATACATAATCGGAATCAGCAGATCCTCGACAACGCTGCGCAGGCCGCGGGCACCGCTCTTGCGCTCCACCGTTTTTTTGGCGATGGCGTGCAGGGCCGCGTCCGTAAAGACCAGCTCGGCATTGTCCAGATGCAGCAGTTCCTTGTACTGGCGCACAAGGCTGTTTTTCGGCTCTGTCAGCACGCGAACCAGCGCTTCCTCGTCCAGCGGGTCAAGCACCGTCACAACGGGCAGACGGCCAATCAGCTCGGGAATCAATCCGAACTTGACCAGATCGTCAGGTTCCACCTTTTTCAGTAGCTTCTGGCGGGTCTCGTCCTTATCCAGCGTTGTGCGCAGCTGGCTGCCAAAGCCGAGAGACGCATTGTCGGTGCGCTTCTGGATGAGCTTTTCCAAGCCGTCAAACGCGCCGCCGCAGATGAACAGGATGTTCTTGGTGTTAATCTGGATGAACTCCTGCTGAGGGTGCTTACGGCCACCGTTGGGCGGCACGTTGCTGACAGTGCCCTCTACGATCTTCAGCAGCGCCTGCTGCACGCCCTCACCGCCCACATCGCGGGTGATGGAGGGGTTTTCGCTCTTGCGGGTAATCTTGTCGATCTCATCCACGTAGATGATGCCGATTTCGGCACGCGGAATGTCAAAATCCGCAGCCTGAATGAGCTTGAGCAGGATGTTCTCCACATCCTCGCCCACGTAGCCGGCCTCGGTCAGCGTGGTGGCGTCCGCAATGGCGAACGGCACGTTGAGCATTTTGGCCAGTGTCTGAGCCAGCAGGGTTTTGCCCGTGCCGGAGGGGCCAAGCATCAGGACGTTGGACTTTTGCAGCTCCACGTCGCTGTTCTGGCCGGAGAGGATGCGCTTGTAGTGGTTGTAGACCGAGACAGCCAGCACCTTTTTGGCGGCGTCCTGCCCGATGACATACTGGTCAAGGCCCGCCTTGATTTCGGCAGGCGTCAGGATATTGATGCTCTCCAGCGGATCCATATCGTAGTCAGGGCCGGGCTGCGGGGCGTTGCGGCGGCGGTCCTTCGGCGGCATACCGGCACGCGGCGGGGCCGGGCGCTCGCCGTCCTTATACAGGGCGTTGCAGCACATTTCCAGGCAGTCCTTGCAGATGTTGACACCGGGCCCGATGACCATCTGGTCTACCTCATTTTGGGAGCGTCCGCAGAAGCTGCAGATCAGCTCGCGTCCTTTTCCGTCCTTGCCGGACGATTGATTTGCCATGTTGTTCCTCCGAATCAGTGTTTATAGAGGATATCGTCAATCAGGCCGTATTCCTTTGCCTGCTGCGCGGTCATATAGTTGTCGCGCTCGGTATCACGCTGGATGACCTCCAGCGGTTGGCCGGTGTACTGGCTGAGCATCGTGTTCATACGCTCACGGATGCGGACAATATGGTCAGCGTGAATCTTGATGTCCGTTGCCTGACCGGAAATGCCCTGACCGCCAATCAGCGGCTGGTGAATCAGAATCTCCGAGTTGGGCAGTGCAAAGCGTTTGCCCTTGGTGCCGCTGGCCAGCAGGAAAGAGCCCATAGAGGCCGCCATACCGACACAGATGGTGGAGACATCGCACTTGATATAGTTCATCGTGTCATGGATGGCCATGCCGTCAGAGATGGAGCCTCCGGGGCTGTTGATATAGAAGTAGATATCCTTCTCCGGGTCCTGGCCCTCCAGATAGAGCAGCTGGGCTACGATGACGCTGGCAGAGGCAGAGTTGACGTCCTCGCTCAGCACAATGATGCGGTCATTGAGCAGGCGGGAGTAAATGTCATAGCTGCGCTCACCGCGTGCGGTCTGTTCAACAACATAAGGTACAAGGCTCATTCGGGTTTCCCTCCCTGTGTGAAAGTAAGTTTGTGATGATGACAAAGGAACCGATACGGCGGCAAAGCTGCACAACCGTACCGGCCCTTTTACTCAATCTTTGCGGGGTACCTCGGGGTGATTACTCGCCCTGGGTCTCCTCTTCCTTCGGCTCCTCGTCCTTCTTGGCGGCAGCCTTCTTGGTGGTCTTGCGGGTGGTCTTCTTGGCAGGCTTCTTCTCCTCGGCAGCGCCCAGAACAATGTTAGCCTTCTCCTTCACGAAGTCGATGGCCTTGTTGACGGCCAGATCCTTCTTGACGGCAGCGGCGTCGACCAGGCTCTTGACCTTGTCAGTCTCCATCTGGTAAGCATCGGCAATGCGCTTGACCTCGGCCTCGAACTCTTCCTCGGTAGCCTCGATGGACTCCTTGGCAACGATAGCCTCCATAGCCAGACGCATCTTGACCTGCTTCTCAGCCTGCTCCTTGAACTGCTCCTTGAACTGCTCCATGGTCATGCCCATGTACTGCAGATACTGCTCGAGCTTGAGGCCCTGCTGAGAAATGCGGTACTGGAAGTCCTGCACCAGCTCCTCGATGCGGCTCTCAATCATAGCATCGGGGATGTCGGCCTTCATGCCGTTGACAACCTGGTCAATCAGGTCGTTCTCGACCTTCTGGTCAGCCTGCTTGTCCTGGTTGGCCTGGATGCCCTTGCGGATGGAGTCCTTCAGCTCGTCCAGCGTGTCATACTCGCTGACGTCCTTGGCGAAGTCATCGTCCAGCTCGGGCAGTTCCTTGTACTGAACCTCGTGCAGCTTAACCTTGAAGGTGGCGTCCTTGCTGGCCAGCTCCTCAGCCTGATACTCCTCGGGGAACTTGACGTTGACGTCAAACTCATCGCCAGCCTTGTGGCCGACAATCTGATCCTCGAAGCCGGGGATGAAGGAGCCGGAGCCCAGCACCAGAGAATAGTGCTCAGCCTTGCCGCCCTCAAAGGCAACGCCATCGACGAAGCCCTCGAAGTCGATGTTGACGGTATCGCCGTTCTGGGCCTCGCCCTCACGGGTCAGCAGACGGCCGTTGCGGTCCTGCATACGCTTGATTTCAGCGTCGACATCGGCCTCATCCACAGTCTTGACATCTTTGTTGACGGTTAAACCGGTGTACTCGCCCAGCTCGACCTCAGGCTTGACGGCAACCTTGACCTTCAGGGTTGCGCCCTCCTCCTCGGACATGGAGACGACCTCGGGGTCAGGACGGCCAACAACCTCGATGCCAGCCTCCTTGACGGCGGCCTCGTAGTTCTCGGGGAACAGGTCATTGACGGCGTCATACTGGAACAGGTCCTTGCCATACATCTTCTCAATCATGGCCTTGGGAGCCTTGCCCTTACGGAAGCCGGGGATGGCGTACTTCTTGCCCTCGCGCTTGAAAGCGGCATTGACAGCAGATTTGAAGGTCTCGGCGTCAATAGAGAACTGCAGTTCGACCATGCTCTTTTCGAGCTTTTCACAGGAAATCAGTTTCATTTATAAATTCCTCCAAAAATAGATGTACATAAAAATACAAGTCATTATACCATACCTGTGCAGAAAATACCAGCCCTGTTTTTAAGATTTTAACCGGTTTCTGCGCAAAAATATGTGTATTTTTGCAATTTTGTTTGTTTTTAACGGATTTTATAGGGGCAGAAGCCCAATCCATCGGCGGAAATCAAGCGGTAGGTAATGCCGTCATGCTCCCCTTGTGTGGCGTAGCGGATGGACTTTCCGTGCAGATGGCCATAGAAGCATTCCTTCACGCCAAACTCTGTCAGCACGTCCACAAGCTCCTGCGCGGCCGCGCCCGGGTAGATGGGCGGGTAGTGCAGGAAGGCGATTTTTTCCGGCGTCTCCCCCGCCGCCTGCAGGGACATCCGCAGGCGGCCTGCCTCCCGCGCCATGAGCTTTTCGCCCTGCGCGGCCACATCGTCAAAGGGCCAGCCGCGGGTGCCGCACAGCGCCGTGTCACCCGTAATGCAGGCGTTGTTGTGCAGGATGTGCAGCGTGTCAAAGCCGTTGGTGGCCAGGAAGGTTTCCATTTTGCGGGTTGTGGTCCACCAGTAGTCATGGTTGCCCTTCAGCAGCCACTTCTGGCCCGGCAGATTCTGTATAAAGGCAAAATCCGCCTTGGTATCGTTCAGGTTCATGGCCCAGCTGGTGTCGCCCGCCAGAACCACAATATCCTCCGGCTGTATCAGCTTGCGCCAGTTGGCTTCCAGTCGGGGCAGATAGCCCTCCCACCCCGGGAAAACGTCCATTGGTTTGTCCGTCCCCAGCGAGAGGTGCATATCCCCGATTGCAAAGATGGCCATACGGCCCTCACTTTCTAGTCATTTGGTTTATCGCAGTGCAGCGGCACGGATTTCGGCGGGCTGAAGTACGGTCTTGAACCGCACCTCCAGCGTGTCCAGTTCCCGCAGCGAGGCCGGAGCCTGCGCGCCGGTCTTGGCGTTCAGGGCCGCCATTGCGGCGAAGTCACTGGCAGGGGCTTCCTCACCCAGAGCTGCCAGAACGTCCCGCGGGAACTTGAAGGGGCTGGCTGTGGAGAGCACCACCATCGGCGCGGCGGTGCGCTGGGCCTCTGCCACGCGGAAGGCCACAGCGGTGTGGGTGTCGCAGAGGTAGCCGTCCTCCTCAAAGCGCGCTTTGATTTCCGCTGCGCCTGCAGCATCATCGGCATACCCGGCGGCAAAGCTCTCCTGAATTTTTGCCAGCGTCTGCGCATCCACCGTGTACTTGCCGGTAGCGGCAAGCTCCTGCATCCAGCCCGCGACCTTTTCGCTGCTGCCGCTGACGTGGTAGAGCAGGCGCTCCAGATTCGAGGAAATCAGGATATCCATTGACGGAGAGGTGGTCTTATAGAAGGTACGGCGTGCGTCATAGGTGCCAGTGCGCAGGAAGTCGGTAAGGACGTTATTCTTGTTGGAGGCACAGACCAGTCTGCCCACAGGCAGACCCATCTGCTTGGCGTAGTAGCCAGCGAGAATATCGCCGAAGTTGCCGGTGGGCACGCAGAAATCAACCGGCTTGCCCCACTCCACAGCGCCCTGCTCCGCAAGGCGGAAGTAGGCGTAGAAGTAGTAGACAATCTGCGGCACCAGACGGCCCCAGTTGATGGAGTTAGCGCTGGACAGCCGGATGCCGCGCTTTTCCAGCTCAGCGGCAACTTCTGCATCGGCAAAGACGCGCTTTACGCCGGTCTGGGCATCGTCAAAGTTGCCCTGCACGGCATAGACCTGCACGTTTGCGCCCTTCTGGGTGGCCATCTGCAGATGCTGAATCTCGCTGGTGCCGTCATTGGGGTAGAACACTTCAATCTCAATGCCGTCCAGATTGGCATACCCAGCCAGCGCCGCCTTGCCGGTATCGCCGGAGGTGGCCACCAGAATACGGGTGGTCTCGGTGCGGCCCAGCATCTTCTTGGCCTCCACCAGCAACTTCGGCATCAGCTGCAGGGCGTAGTCCTTGAAGGCGCAGGTGGGGCCGTGCCACAGCTCAAGAGAATACAGGCCATCACGGACCCTGACCGTCTCCCCGGCCTTGCCGCCGAAGGCATCGCCATAGGTGGCGGCAGTAGCGTTGTGCAGGAAATCCGCGCTGTAGTCGGTCAGGAAGCCGTCCAGCACCTTCTCGGCCAGCGCGGGATAGGAGAGGCTTTTCCAGGCCTCTAAGTCAGCCTTCGGGAATGCCTCCGGTACAAACAGGCCGCTTTGCGGTGCAAGACCACGGACGATTGCCTCCTGCGCGGAAACGCGGAGTGCGGAATCTCTGGTGCTCAGATACTGCATAGTGTACACCCTTTCTCTTTGGCAGTGCCGCTGCACACGCAGGCCGCAGCACTGCCCCTGTTCACTTTCCTCTATATGTATAAGCCCTCTTGGCTTATCCCCTTGGGTCGCTCAGCACTCAAACGCGCCGGGGATGCAGTGTACCTGCCAGCCGGTCCCGGCGGGGGTGACCTCCACCACGTCAAAGCGGATGGCTGCATCGCCGTAGGGGCTGCGCTGCAGATACTGCTGTGCGGCCAGAACCAGACAGTGCTGCTTGCGGGCATCCACGGCAGCCGCCGGACGGTCCAGCATAGCGCCGGTGCGGGTCTTGACCTCGGCAAAGACAAGGGTGCCTTCCTTATATAAAATAAGGTCGATTTCCCCCATCCGGGTGCGATAGTTGTGGTTGAGCAGCAGCCAGCCGCGCTGCTGGTAATACTTGGCGGCAACAGCCTCGCCCTTGTGGCCGACATTCTCAGTCATGCCAGTAGCCCTGCTTTTTCAAAAAGCTGCGGCGGTAGAACGGCTGTATGCCGTACTGCGCAATCAGCTCATAATGCAGCTTGGTGGGGTAGCCCTTGTGCTTGGCAAGCTGGTACTGGGGGTACTGCTTATCCAGCTCCAACATATAACGGTCACGGCTGACCTTGGCCAGAATGGACGCTGCCGCAATCGACGCACTGTTGGCGTCGCCCTTGACAACGGACTCCGCTGGCTGGGCCAGACCCGGCGGGCAGCGGTTTCCGTCAATGAGCACATAGTCCGGCTGCGGGGTGAGTCCCGACACAGCCTGCGCCATACCATCCATCGTCGCCCACAGGATATTGCGCTCGTCAATCTCCGCTGGGGAGATAAAGACAATTTTATACGCCAACGCGCGCTTTGTAATTTCCTCATACAGTGCATCGCGGCGCTTCTCGGTGAGTTTTTTGGAATCGTTGACCCCTTCAATCGGGTCGTCCGGGTTCAGGATGACCGCCGCGCAGCACACCGGGCCGCACAGAGGGCCACGCCCTGCCTCGTCCACGCCGCACACCACACCGTGTTCGGCGCGTTTGGCGGCATCAAAAGCATACAGTGCTTCGTTACTGCTCGTCGTCCCAGTCGTCCTCCGGGGCATGGTCGCTCACCTCCTCTGTAGCCTGCTGTACCGCACGCTGGGGCGGGCGCTCCAGTGAGAGCCGCCCCCATTTGCTGGCGCGGAATTCCCCCACCAGCATCTTGGCGCAGCGCTCGGTATCCACCTCACCGCCGGAAATCAGCATACCGCGCTTGGCGCCGATGGCCTGCAGTAGCTCATAGGGCGGAAGCTCCAGTGCAGCGGCATCCAGCTTGTAGCGGGCCAGCAGCTGCTGGGGATAGATACCGCGCACGCTTGACAGCAATCCGCAGGCCAGTTCCTCAATGTCAAGGATATCGTCACGGATGGAGCCAATGAACGCCAGATTGGAGGCCGTTTCCAGCGAGTCAAACTTTTTCCACAGCACGCCGGGCATATCCATCAGGTCAAAGCTGTCCACAGAAATCCACTGCTTGCCGCGGGTGACGCCGGGCTTGTTGGCGGCCTTGGCGCGGGTGGTGCCCGCAAAGGAGTTGATGAAGGTGGACTTGCCCACGTTGGGGATGCCCACAATCATAACGCGGATGGCTGCGCCCACCATACCGCGGTTGCGGCGGCGCTCCATCAGGGCGGAAAGCTCCTTTTCAATCAAGCCTTTTGTGGCCGTGGCACGGCCGCGCTGCTTGGAATCCATCGCAATGCAGCCAGCACCCGCACTCTGGAAGTAGGCCAACCACTGCTTGGTGATTTCCGGGTCGGCCAGATCGGCCTTATTCAATACGTACAAATGCGGCTTGCCCGCGGTGATACGCTCAATCTCAGGGTTCAGGCTGGAAAGCGGAATCCGTGCATCGAGAATCTGCAGAACGCAGTCCACGTTGCGGATTTCCTTTTCCATCAGGCGCAGGGTCTTGGTCATATGCCCGGGGAACCACTGAATCTGGCGGCTGTTGATGATGTCGCTCTGGCTCATTCGGCTGCTCCTATTCTGCCAAAGGGAAATATGCGCAGCACAGCTGCGCCCATAATATCACGCTTATCCACACAGCCCACGCGGGAATCGCGGCTGTCGGTGGAATTGTTGCGGTTGTCTCCCATCAGGAAAAGGCACCCGTCCGGCACCGTGATGGGAAAATCCACGCTTTCATATAAATAGGTAGGCTCGGCGGTGTAGGGCTCGTCCAGTGCCTCACCGTTGCGGTAGACAATGCCGGCCTCAAAGTCAATGTCGATGGTATCCCCGCCCTTGCCAATGACCCGCTTCACCAGCGGGCGGCCATAGCTGGTATAGGCATCCACCACCACAATATCACCGTAGTCCGGGTCTGCCAGCAGGTTAATGAGGATACGCTCGCCGTTGGAGAGTGTGTAATCCATTGAGTGGCCGTCCACCTTGACGATGCGCACGCCGAAGGTAAATACCAGCGCAATGACCGCCACCGCCATGGCCAGTGCATCGTACCATTCCAGCGTTTCCTTGCTGCGGCGGTAGCGCTCCTTGAATGACGCTGCCATTGCTTTCCACCACCATTCCTAAAAAATACGAAAAAAGGGAGAACGCCAACCGTCCTCCCCTTTTCTCAGTATGCTCAGATGCGTGCCTTGACCTTGGCAGCCTTGCCGGTGCGCTCGCGCAGATAGAACAGCTTCGCACGACGAACCTTGCCGCGGCGAACAACCTCAACCTTCTCAACGAACGGGCTGTTGACCGGGAACACACGCTCAACACCGACACCATAAGAGGTGCGGCGAACGGTGAAGGTCTCAGCAATGCCGCCATGCTTCTTGGCAATGACGGTGCCCTCAAAAGCCTGGATACGCTCCTTGTCGCCTTCCTTGATGCGGACGGAGACGCGAACGGTGTCGCCGACTTCGAACTGGGGCTTGTTCTCTTTGATCATACCCTCGGTAAAATGCTTCATTGCGTCCATGTTATGAATTCCTCCATTTTGTTGCGACGTTCATACACGAAATATCGTCAGAGGACCGCCTGTATAATGATTTGTCATTATCCCGCCGATGGCTCGGCGGCACTAACGCTTTAGTATTATAGCATTGTACAGCCTGTTTGGCAAGAGGGTTTTGCACGAAAAGAGAGAAAAATTTTGCGGTGTTGCCTTCTATTACGCAAAATCTGCGCCATTCTTGTCATACAGGTGGGTGCGCAGCACGCGGCACTGCCAGACCGGGGCCGCGCCCTGCGTGCGCAGGAAATCCGTGAGCAAGGAAGGATTCAGGCTCAACGCCTCACCGCTGCCGCAGGGCAGCACCGCCGTAAAATGCAACTCGTCCCCTGCCACCGTGTAGTCGATGCGGTCAAGGTACTGCTTGAGCTCCAGCACCTTCTGGCCGCGCTTCGTCTTTTTGGTCACCTCGGCGTGCTCGGCGTTGTTGTAGGCGTCCAGCGCAATGGCGGAGGAGGCAGGCATGGTCACCTCATAGGCTGCGGTTTCAATCTCGCCGACCTTTTCCACCGCGGGGGCCACCTTCGTGATGACAATACCGCGGGGCATCAGCGGCTGCAGGGCGTCAATCCATGCCTGCGGGTCGATGGTCTCCTGCTCGGTCTTGACCTCGCAGCTCTCGCACAGGCTCTCCTGTCCAAGGGACAGCGGGCAGGTAAAGGAAAGATAGATGTGGGGGTTAAAGCCCTGTGTGTAATACACCGGCAGATTGCTCATCTTCAGCATCCGGTGAAAGACCCGCTGCAGATCCAGCAGCGAGATGTAGGCGGCTTCCCCGCACTTTTCAAAGAAGATTCTTACTGTAGTCAAAGCACGGTCCTCCAATCAGCTTGTTGGCGCCGCAGGCGCTGCATTGGCGGTTGCAAGGCTGGGTGGTCTGCGCCTCCAGCGCCTTTTTGTACTCACGCACCAGATGCGCCTTCGTCACGCCGACGTCCAGATGGTCCCACGGCGTGACCTCATCAAGGCCGATGGCACGGTAGTTGTAGAAGTCCGGGTCAATGCCGCAGGCCTTGAAAGCATCCAGCCAGCGGTCATAGTTGAAGTATTCCTCCCACGTATCGAAGAACGCGCCGTTCTCAAACGCCGTCTCGATAACCTTGCCCATGCGGCGGTCACCCTTGGCGAAAACACCTTCCAGCACGCTGGTGGTGCTGTCATGGTAGTTGACCTTGATTTTGCGGGAGTGCACGCAGCTGAGCAGATATTTCTGCTTTTCACGCAGGGACTCGCGGCGGTCCTGCGCACAGAACTGGAACGGCGTATCCGGCTTGGGCACAAAGCAGGCCACGCTGATGGTCACCTGTACGCCCTTGCCCTTCGGCCGGTTGGGAATTTTGTAGAACAAATCCACCACCTGCTGGGCGGTGTCGGCAATGCCCTTGATGTCCTCCAGCGTCTCAGTCGGCAGGCCCATCATAAAGTAGAGCTTGACCGAGGTGTACCCTTCCGAGAAGGCGATACGGCAGCCGCGCTCAATCTGCTCCCACGTGACGTTTTTGTTGATAACGTCGCGCAGGCGCTGGGTACCCGCCTCAGCGGCAAAGGTCAGGCCGCTTTTGCGCACCTTGGTGGTTTTTTCAACCAGCGATTCCGAGAAATTGTCCACGCGCAGGGACGGCAGGGACAGGCTGACATGGTCTGCCTCGGCCCAGGAGTTCAGCTCGTCCAGAATCTCCTCCAGCCGGGAATGGTCGGAGGTGGAAAGGCTGGACAGGCTCAGCTCGTCATAGCCGGTGTTGCGGCAGAGCGTGCGGGCGCTGTCACTGATGAGCTTGGGGCTGCGCTCCCGGAAGGGGCGGTACAACTGGCCCGCCTGGCAGAAGCGGCAGCCGCGCACGCAGCCGCGCAGCACCTCGACACAGGCGCGGTCCTGCACCGCGCCGACCAGCGGCACAACAAAGTTTTCCGGCGGGGTGAAGCTGTCCATATCCTTGACGATGGCCTTGGTCACGCGGGCCGGGATGCCCGGGCGGTTGGGGCGCACGGCCTCAATGCGGCCATCCTCTTTGTAGGCCACATCATAGAAGGACGGCACGTAGACGCCGGGGATTTTGGCCAGCTCCAGAAGCAGTTGTTCTTTATTCCAGCCCTGCTTCTTGCCCTGTTCAACCGTTGCGCAGATATCTTGCAGCATCTGTTCGCCCTCGCCCAGCTGCATAACATCGAAGAAATCCGCCATCGGCTCCGCATTGCAGACACAGGGGCCGCCCGCAATAATCAGCGGCCAGCGCTCGTCGCGGTCAGCCGCCCGCAGCGGGATGCCGGACAGGCGCAGCATGGCCAGCACGTTTGTGTAGGCCAGCTCATATTCCAGCGAGAAGCCGATGATGTCAAACTCGGTCAGCGGGTCCTTGCTTTCCAGACAGTAAAGCGGGATATCCAGGCGCTCCATCTGCTCTTTCATGTCCGTCCACGGCATAAAGGCGCGCTCGCACCACCAGTTTTCGTGGCGGTTGAGGATATCGTACAAAATCTTTTCGCCCAGAAAGGACATACCGATTTCGTAGGTATCGGGGAAGCAGAACGCCATGCGCACATCTACTTTGGATTTATCCTTGTAGACGCAGCCCGGCTCGCCGCCCGTGTAACGGCCCGGCTTTTGCACCAGACTCAGGGCCTCTTTAAATTTCGGGGAAAATTCCGCCATATTGGTGAACCATCCTTGTTTGTATTGTGCCGTAAATCACTTTTTGGCAATAGTAAATTTATTATACGCTGCCACCGCCAAAATTGCAACCATTTACCCTTGTATGTGCCAAAAAGGTAAAAAGGGTTGATTTTCGGAAGTTTGCACAACTTTTTGCAGACTCGATTGGGTGAACTGCCACAACTGTGACCGCAAAGTGTTGATTTTGTTGCGCGTTACCGGCGTCACTTGCGCATTTGTTGCGCAGTTTACAGGATACCCCCCCCCCCC
>OJNY01001676.1_pt1 | contig 13078 bp, 8 predicted proteins | sample 1597931 | NCBI WGS metagenome assembly OJNY01 (sample SAMN01915209, study PRJEB22387) | human gut metagenome | isolation source: stool | host: Homo sapiens | place: USA
TAATTTTATTTGCCATCTGATAAATCTAAAATCTATATATTCATCATAATTTTATTCATCATCTAATAAAATTAAATAATAAGTTTGAATGTGCTAAAGTGAGGAAGCTTTATGAACTCAGCCGCAAAAACAAAAAAAAAGGTAAAAAACAGACTTAAAAGCAATATAATAAAAGGAACTCTTATACTCTCCTGTGCAAGTATCTTAAGCCGCATAATCGGTTTCATATACAGAATATACCTCGCTGATATTCTCGGTGAACAACTGCTTGGTACATATCAGCTTATTTTTCCTATATATGTGCTGTGCTTTACGATTTACGGAGCGGGTATGCAAAGTGCCATATCTCAGGTTGTTGCGACACTCATGGGCATAAATAACACACATCCACAAGATAGCAATTTTAAAGACAACACTTCAAAATACAGCAGTAGTTCAAGCGCCGTTTCTAAAAACAATAATAATTCATCTTTAGTAAAAGGAAATTATCCTTTTGTTTCGGCATCAGCAAGAAATATAACTCCACGCACGATACTTCTTGCCGGCACGATACTCAGCTTTATCCTTGCACTTTTTCTGTCCATTTTTATAAATTTTAACTCAAAGTGGATTGCCTGCAATATCCTCATGGTACCCGACTGCGACATCTATCTTAAACTGCTCACATATCTTTTCCCATTTTGCAGCATTTCAGCCTGCATCTGCGGATACCAATACGGACTTGAAAATGCAAAACCACCTGCCATTGCTGGAATAATAGAGCAGATAACCCGCATCTTATTTGTGTTTATCGTTCAGGGATTTTTCTCTGATAAAGAAATCTGCTGCCAGATAGCCGTGTATGGACTTACCGTTGGTGAATTTTTTGGTTTCCTCTATAATATGTCTACAATAAAAAATAAAAAACGCAACGATAAAAAACATATTTCCGACAAAAATATAAACAATGATAATGCCAAGCTGCACTCTGAAAGCCTGCATTCAAAAAGACACCACGCTTATAATGCTAAATCTGATAACCGGCAATTTAAAAGACAAGAATTAAAAAATAAAACTTTCAATAAAAGAAAAAATAAAATTTCTTTAAAAGAAAGTTTTAAACTGCTCCTGCCGGTATTTATTTCGCTAACATCAATAAAACTTACAATCTCTCTTTTACATAGTGTAGAATCAATATTTATTCCTGCTTCACTCGTAAAATACGGCTATACGATGAACGAAGCCTTAAGTGTGTATGGTATATATTCCGGAATGGCTATGCCATTTATAATGTTTCCTGCCACAATAACAATGGCAATATCAACAATGCTTCTCCCTGCTGTTTCAAAAGCGCACTCATCAGGAAACAAAAAACAGATTAAAAAACTTATCCGACGCACATCATATTTCTGTCTTGTAACCGGAATGGCTGCTACTGTCTTTTTCCTGCTATTTGGAAATATCTGTGCAAGTCTTTTCTTCCACAACGAAGTTGCCGGAAGATACCTTACCGTAATGTCTTTCTTATGTCCGTTTTTGTACCTAAACATGACCTACAGCAGTATATTGAATGGGCTTGGCAAACCCCATATGACCTTTGTGATAACAGTAGTATGCACACTCATAAAGATATTGTCACTTATGTTCTTTGTTCCCAGATACGGAATGATAGCTTATATTGCCGCATCTCTTGTGGCAGAAGCATTGCTGTGCGTGATGTTTAGACATTATTGCGGATAGATTAAGATGTACCATGCGATACACCCCATAGCATATTGGATTTTAGAAGCTTTCATCTAACCCTTGACAAATTCCCAAACATATACTAATATTAAAGGGAATTAAGAAGTAATTAAAACGACACTATCCGTATAGCAGAACGGTTGTCTTGAAATCAAATATTGGAAAGAATGAATCTAACCGCCATCAGTTTACCAGACCAGGGCGGTTATTTTCTTGCATTCTTACCAATCTCATATCCAATCTTATACGCTGAACCACATAAGATACTAGCGATTCCTAATGCATAATAAACAGTTTGTAACGAAATTGTAATCATTGCAAGTGTCCTCCTTTCATACTAACTGTTTTGTGCAAACTCATTATACCACTGAAAGTCCTGTACGATTTATTTTTTTGAAAAAGTTGTAAAGTGGTGATTTTGTAAATACATAAAATAAAAAACTCTACCCATAAAGAGAGTATGTATTTACCAAGAAGATTTTCATATCTTCTTCATTCTTAAAATAAGGATAGTTGAGTTTATTTACTCTTCTATCCCTATTTTTTACGATTTTATACAAAGTTCTTTGCGGTAAATTTATTAATTATGATTTGTCTCCATGAAGTTCGTATTATCTCCATTGATATATTAAAATATATTGGATTATCTAAGTTATCTTGATGTTAGATATTCTACCCAGATTTCAGAAAGTCCCCTGTTTTACCGTATTTCCACCATTTCTAATCCCACGAATACGGTGTATTCTGATAAACGTAGTAATTCAACCAGTTACTAAATAATGCATTTGCTGCACCTCTCCAGCGAAGTTTTGGCCGCTGCTCCGAATCATCATCCGGATAATAATTTTCAGGTACTTCTATGTCAAGCCCTTTCGCTTTATCCCTTTTATATTCTGAGTCAAGCGTCATTCTGTCATATTCAAGATGGCCAAGTACAAATATCTTTTTTCCGTCATGTGACACCAAAATTAGTTCTCCGGCTTCTTCGGACTCAGCAAGCACTGTTATGTCTTTACAGGCTGCTATCTCATCATGGTTGACTCCTGTATGTCTTGAATGTGGTGCATAAAACACATCATCAAAACCTCTTAACAGGGGTTCTTTTCTGTGATGCACGATATGCTCATATATTCCAAATTTCTTCTTTGGCAGCATATATTTATGTATTCCATAATGATAATAAAGTCCAGCCTGTGCTCCCCAGCATATATGAAGTGTTGATGTTACATTTGTATTTGACCAGTCCATTATCTTTGTGAGCTCATCCCAGTATTGAACATCCTCATATTCCATATGCTCAATAGGTGCTCCTGTTATTATAAGTCCGTCAAATTTTCTATCTTTTACATCTTCAAATGTTTTGTAAAACTCATTCAAATGGCTTGCAGGTGTATTTGTTCCTATATATGTCGCTGTTGTCAAAAATGTAATCTCTACCTGAAGCGGTGTATTTGAAAGACTTCTAAGAAGCTGGACTTCTGTTTCTTCCTTTAGCGGCATTAAATTCAAAACTGCGATATATAACGGCCTTATATCCTGAGATACCGCTCTTGTTTCGTCCATCATAAATATATTTTCTTTTTCCATTATCTTCTTTGCAGGAAGATTGTTTTGAACTTTAATTGGCATATTTAACGCCCCTTTCTCTTATTTATTATATAATTACGAAGTTTTTTTATTATTCATCACAATTTTATCGAAAACATATCGATAAATTCATCTTCTGTTATTATCTGCACTCCAAGCTCTTTTGCTTTTTTATTTTTTGATGAGTTACTTGTGCTGTCATTATTTATAAGGTATTTTGTCTTTGATGTGACGCTTCCCGTCACTTTGCCTCCTCTGCCCTCAATAAGCTCTTTTACCTCACTTCTGTTTGAGAAATGATTTACTGAGCCTGTTATTACAAAGTTCATACCCTCCATGTCGTTTGCATTATCATTTTCTTCATCTTCAAGCGTGACAATATCGAGCAGGTCATCTACCATATGGTTATTATTTTCGTTTGCAAAAAATTTTACAAATGACTCTGCTATTATCTCCCCGACACCGTCTATCTCTACCAGTTCATCTATTGAAGCGTGTCTTATTTTCTCAAGATCATTTGAAAATGCCTTACATACCATCTTCGCATTTGACAATCCTATATTCGCAATGCCAAGACTGTATATAAATTTTGCCGTTGTTGTTATTTTCGCTGTCTCAGCGGCTTTTACAAGCTTTTCATATGACTTTTCGCCAAACCCGTCCATTGATATTATTTCATCCTTATATCTGTTAAGTTTGAAAAGGTCAGCAAGTTCATGTAAAAATCCTTTTGATATGAATTTTTCTATGGTTGCTTCTGACATTCCATCAATGTTCATTGCATCACGGCTTACAAAAAGTGATATTGATTTGATTTTTTTTGCAAGACAATCCGGATTTTCACAAAATAAAACTTCAACATCATTTTCTTTATGGATGGATGTTTTTTCTCCACACACCGGACATTTGTCCGGTATTTCAAGAGAACCGCTCTTTGTGAGGTTCTGTGCTATCTGAGGAATTATCATGTTTGCCTTATATACCTCGATAGTATCGCCTATTCCAAGCTTCAACTCCTTTACAATGCTTATATTGTGGACACTTGCCCTGCTCACGGTCGTTCCCTCAAGTTCAACCGGCTCAAAAATTGCAACCGGATTTATAAGTCCGGTTCTTGATGCACTCCATTCAACTTCCATTAGTTTTGTCTTGGCAGTTTCATCTGCCCACTTAAATGCAATGGCATTTCTCGGAAATTTTGCTGTTGAACCAAGTGACTCACCATAACTTATATCATCATACAAAAGTACAAGTCCATCCGACGGAAAGTCATTTGTCTTGACTTTTTCTGAAAACCATTCTACTGTCTCATATATGTTTTTTGCCGTGACAACCTTATACTCAACTGTCTGAAATCCCTGTTCTTTCATAAATTCCATTTTATTTTGCTGGGAATTTTTAAAGTCGACTCCCTCTGCTTCAACAAGTGTAAACGCATAAAGTTCTACATTTCTTTTTGCCGTTATCTCATTGTTTAACTGTCTTACTGAACCGCTGCACAGATTTCTTGGATTTTTATACTGCTCCTCCTCTGATAATAAGGCATTTATCTTCTTAAACTCAGAGTATGTTATTATGGCTTCACCTCGAAGCACCATACGACCTTTAAATGGTATATTGACTGGCAGATTTTTAAACACTTTTGCATTATTTGTTATGACTTCGCCTACGACTCCGTTTCCTCTGGTAACTGCATTTAAAAGCTCTCCATTTTCATATGTCAGCACAACTGTAAGTCCATCCATCTTCCATGATAAAAGTCCCTCTTTGCCACCCAGCCAGCTTGAAAGCTCATCAACCTGTTTTGTCTTGTCCAGCGAAAGCATCGGTGACGGATGTGTCTGCTTAGGCAGTTCACTTAATACCTCATAGCCGACTTTCTGTGTCGGACTTCCTGCCAGCACAAGTCCACTTTCTTTTTCAAGTGCCGAGAGCTCATCATACATCCTGTCATATTCAAAGTTGCTCATTATCTCGTCTTTTCCCTGATAATAAACAGATGCCGCTTTATTCAATATATCAATAAGTTCTTTCATTCTACCTGTTTCTGCCATTGTTTCCTCCATACATACCATATAAAATATATTCATGTGTCATTATCTGCATATGAAAAAATTTATACATAAAAATCAATCGGATATTTGCAATCCGTTTTGATGCCTGTTTATAACACCGGCTGCTGTCGCAGCATATCTGAAAGGACTGTTCCTCTTATGATACCGCCAGCAGCTTTAAAGCATCTTTTTTAATTCTGATACCTCACGCAATGTCAGTTTACGGTATCTTCCTTTTTTGAGTCCGTCAAGAGTTATGTTCATTATTCTGTCTCTCCTAAGATGCACTACTCTGTACCCGAAATATTCACACATTCGTCTTATCTGTCTGTTTAATCCCTGTGTGAGTATGATATGAAAACTAAAATCATCTTCTTTCCATACTTTACACGGTTTTGTAACAGTATCAAGAATAGGTACTCCTTCTCCCATTTTCTTTAAAAACTCATCTGTTACTTTATGGTCTACCTTTACAAAATATTCTTTTTCATGTCCATATCTGCTGCGTAGGATTTTCTCCATAACATCACCCTGATTTGTCATAAGCAAAAGTCCCTCTGATGCCTGGTCAAGTCTTCCGACCGGATATATCCTTTTGTCATAGTTTATATATTCTACAACATTTTTTATTTTCTCACCGTTTTCCTCCGTTGCCGTTGTGCAAACGATTCCCTTTGGTTTGTAAAAAGCAAGATAAATTTCTTCTTCCTCTTTTTTTATATTTCTTCCATCAAGCGTAACCGTCTGTCCGTCACATACTTTTGCACCTGATACCGCCGTAACACCGTCAATACATACCCTTCCAGCGTCTACTAACCTGTCTGCTTCACGCCTTGAACAAACACCTGCTTCACTTAAATATTTATTTATCCTTATACCGTTTTCACTCATGATAATCCTCCATGCCCATACAATGTACTCTCGGTATGAAACACTAATATTTTTTATTCACCACTCTTTAATTCATCAAAAAGTGTCCTCACTTCTTCATCCGTACTTATCAGATCATTCATCCGCTTTTGCACGGAATCTTTTAAAGCGGTTATCTCATCACTCTTATCAAACTTTGAAATCTCTTTTTGCTCGTTGCTGTTTATTTTTCCAAAATATATCTCATATTCTCCATCTGCTGCTCTCTTTATATAATATGCCGACAATGACGGCAGCATACTCTCAACACCAAATGCCTTTATATCACAATATGCATACACTCTGTATGCATCGGCAGAATAGCATTTTTTGACAGTACACTTTATATTATTGTATGACTCTATACTCTGGTTCTGTGCCTGTATCTTTTTTTCATCTATTACTGTTATATCATTTACATATTTTTTCATGCCCGATATGTTATCGTCAAGCTTTGCATTAAGATAACCTGATACAATTCCGTCTATCTGTTCATTTACATTATCTGTTGAGACTATATCGTAATCACTGTTCTCATCTACTTCTTTTTCTTTCTGGTAATTTGTCTTCTGCTGAGTATTATATACTGTATTTCCTGAATCCATTCCCGAAAGTACAGTATATAATATAGCACTTCCCAATAAAAGAACTGAAACCACTAAAAAAATAACAATTTTTTTATATTTAAACATTGAAATCACTTTCCTTCTCTCGCAATTTCTATCCCATAAAAGATAATTTTAACACAACACAAGGTCATTGTAAAGCTAGGCATTCCAGCTAAATTATTTTTGTACGCTGAATATACTTTACAACAACCATGTGATATGCTAAAATACTTAATTGTATGTGCACCCGTAGCTCAGTGGATAGAGCGACAGCCTCCGGAGCTGTGTGTCGAGGGTTCGACTCCCTCCGGGTGCGTTTTTATTATTTTTCTTTCATTTTATATTTATTATTCCCCCTATTTTTTAACAGCTTTTTATACTTTGTCATTTTCTTTTTATTGCAGCTGACAATAAGCTTTTTATTAGTTCCTTTTAATGAATTTTTCCCTGCTTTTCTAAATATTTTACTCCTAATATTAATCTTTTTCAGACTGTGGCAATTTTTAAAACAATTTTTTCCGATTATTTTTATATTCTTTCCTATCGTTACTTCTTTTAATTTTTTGCAGCCTGAAAATGCATCTGCTGCCACAGAGGTAACTTTATATCTCACACCGCCTTTTGTTATGCTGTCAGGAATGATTGCTTTTTTCGCCTTAGTATCGCAAAATTTCTTTAATGCAACAGTCTTTTTATTTTTATTATATCTGTTATATTTGGCAGTTTTTTTGTTGGTTTTTGCCTCAGTATTACTACTTTCTCCTGCACTGTTTTTTCCAGCTCCCTGCTGTTTATTCGGACTTGCAGTCATTCTCACCAATGGTGTTTTTGTCTGCTCTGACGAAGCATCTGTCTGCAATGGCATTTTTGTTACTTCAGGTTTTGTACTCTCGGAAACATTATCTTTTTTATCTGTTCCATCACTGTCATCAGGATTTTTACTTTGATGCGGCAGACTGCTTTCAGATGGATTTTTTGTATCTAACGGTTTATTTCCGGATAAGTCTGAATCTGATTTGTCTTTATCTGTCACATTTGGTATCCATTTTGCATATATAACTTTATCTCCGCTTTCATTTTCTGTTATCTTTTCAATTCTCTGTCCGCTGAATTTTTCATCCTGATACCAGCCTGCAAAACTGTATCCGTCTTTCTTTGCACTCTCCGGCAGTTTTACTCCTGTTCCATACAGATATGCCATTGGACTTCCGTCTTCTGTCTTTCCTCCGTCAAGCATATATTTAATTTTATAAGATTCAGGAGTCCATACCGCATAAAAACATTTATCTCCCGTATCATCAGACTCAATCTTTGCAACATATGTATCATTCTTATCTTTGTCCGCCGACCAGCCTTTAAAGACATAGTTCTTTTTTTCTACATCCATCGGAAGATTTACATCATCTCCAAATCTATACGAACTTATCCTGCTTTTTTCATCCTTAAATTCTCCGCCGTTTGTCTCAAATTTTATACTGTATTCCGACAATCTGTAAACTGCCTTTAAAGTTATATCTCCATGTGAGCCTTTTTTAACAACATAAGCACCCTCGTGCAGCTTATCGCTATCATGCCAGCCTACGAAATCCCACCCGTGTTTCTTTGGCGAAACCACGGTAAAGTCATCTGTCTCGCAATCATATTTCAGAGGATTTACATTTGTCTCAGTCTCTCCACTGTCAAAATCATAAGAAATGCTGTATTCTACCGGTTTCCACTGTGCATATAATATTATCTTATCACCTTTTACAGCAGTAAGCCTGCTTACCTTTTGTCCAACCTCATAACTTGTTCCTTTTCCGTCGTATCTTGTATTCCATCCGGCAAAAACATAATATTCTTTTGTACTTTTGTTATCCGCTATCGTGTACTCTGATTGATACATGATTTCCTTATTTTCAGGTGCTTCACCCATTCCGCCATTTAGATTGTACTCAATATTATATGAGTTTTCCTGCCACCTGGCATAGAGTCTGACAACCTCTCCGTCTTTATCCGTGAGGTTTTTGATGCTTTCACCTGCTTTGTATATTTCTGAACTTCCGTCAGCTAAAGTGCTCCAGCCTGCAAATGTATATCCTTCTTTCTTATACATATTATCCAAAATCTTAAATTCAATATCATAAAGCAATCCTGCCTGCTCAGTCTTTTCTCCGTCCGTTCCATTTGGCATATACCACACACTGTAGCAATTTGCACACCACTTTGCACTCAATGCTTTTTTTCCTGTCATATCTTCTGATATATTTAGGACTTCTCCCGATATATATTTTCCGGCATCATTATAAAGCTGACTATCACCTGACGCATATCCGCAAAATGTATATCCTTTTTTCTCAGGGACTTCTATATCAGGCATCTTCATTCCACTATAAACAAATATGCCATCTGTCCCGTTATCTCCTCCTTTTTTATCAAACTCCACACAATATGAGATACCGATACACTCAAATTTCCTATTATTTTTTTTACTGTAATCATTAGTTGTTGATTTGCTCCATCCTCTTAAAATTGTATTTTCAGAAAATGTATCATTATTTTCATTGATAACACAATTTGGATTATTTATTTTTACCTCACTTAAAGAAACACATCCGTAAAATGCTCTGTTTCCTATTTTTGCAAGCATATTGTTGTCCGAAAATGTAACTTCATTAAGTTTCTCACAGTTAAAAAATACATTGTCACCTAATTCACTAATATTCTCATCAGACATTACTTTTTTTAGTTCCGTACAATTATAAAATGCTGAATTGTCTATTGTAACCGTTGTCTTTTTAGTACGGTCTCCCATAATAGAAACATTCTCCAATGACTTGCAGCCTGCAAATGCAAATCTGCCTATCTTTTCTATTCCTGCTCCCATTATTACAGCGGCAATTTCATCACTGTCCCTGTATTCATCTGCAAATTCCGTTGTACCATCATTCTCAAAACCTGCAAATAAAATAATTTTATATTTATTTTCTACTGAAAAATCATATTGTTTGCTTCCTGCATAACATCCTATCAAAGTACCTGCATCTATACTGCTTTTATCACTGATAACTGTTTCCTTTCCCTCGAATACGATTTCTTTTATTTCTTTATCTCCCGCGAATGCTTTTTTTCCTATATATTCTTTTGTCTTAGGTATAACAAGTGCATCTTTCGTTATCTTCTCATAATCACTCTCATACTTTAAAGAAGTACAACCCGCAAAAGCCTCATCACCTATTCTTGTCACATTTCCAAGAGTAATCTTTTTTAATACCGTGCAGTTTTTAAATGCCCTGTCTCCTATAATTACAACATCCGATGGCACATTAAATCTCTCTAAATATTTTTCTCCTGCAAAAAAGTCCTCACCTATTGTTGTTATCTTATTATAATTTCTGTGATTTTCTTTTGAATAGGACTGTGCCGATGAATTTGAAAATCCTGTTATCACTGCATTTTGTGGTATCGTTTCAAACGACCTGTCTATCTCACAGTCAGGATTTTTTATGATTATCTCATCTAATGAACTACATCCAATAAAAGCATTTTTTTCGATTTTTCTCACTGAATACGGCACTACAATCTTCTTGAGACTTATGCAGTTTTCAAATGCCCCTGCTCCTATTTCATTAACTGTTCCGTTCTTAATATCAACCGAAATAAGTTTATCCTGGTCTTTAAATGCTCCGTCTCCTATCCGCTTTACTTCTTCCGGAATTTTCACACTCTCAGGCTTTTCAGACATACTTACCAGTGTACCCGAATTTATCACTGCTCCATTAAGACCGTTTTCCCTATAATCTTTAAAAAATCTTTTTACCGTTATATTTCCTGATACCGTCTTTTCTCCATCGCATGACACATATTTTGTTCCGGGATAATACGCTCCAATTTTTGTATCTGTCCCAAAATACTGACCTGATATTTTTGTATCATAATCGACTTGAACGGTTTTATTATTGTTTACACTGTCTATCACCTTACCGTCCTCATAATAATCAATACAGGTAACGCTATACTTATTTTTCTGCCACTGGGCATACAATTTTACTGTAGTCGTTGTTATGTTCTTTATGAGCTGTCCTGCCGAATACGCTTTTCCGCTTCCGTCTGCCTTTGTATTCCATCCGGTAAAATGATAATAACTCCTGCCAAAAGAATTTTGCTTTAAATTTTCTGATTTATCATAATTTATCGTCTGGCTCGCGACATTTCCATAACCACCGTTTGCATCATACTCAACTTTGTATGTAAATGTATCATCATAATACGCACCACATCCGCATCTATGTCTTGTATATCCTTTTGAATAACTCGTCGGAGCCGTCACTGAAACACTTGAATAATTATGTCCTGTTGCCCCTGCACCTGCCGTCTGTGTTCCACAGGTCGTACAGTATAACACCTGTCCCTGCGTACAGGTTGCTGCACTTTTCTGTGCCCATGTATGATTTGCATACCCTCCTGAATAAGTTGTATTGCTGCACATAGTGCACTTATATATTGCCGGATGCTGACAGGTTGCCCCTGATACATAAGTTGAATAATTATGACCTATCGTACTTCCCTGATTTATTGTGCTGTTGCACATGGTACATTTATATACCGCCGGTTGCTGACAGGTTGCTCCTGATATACATGATGAATAATTATGGCTTATAGTGTTTCCCTCACTTTTTGTCTCACCACAGATAGTGCATCTGTACTGGTTATTGTGCTGACAGGTTGCTGCAGATGTAAGCTGCCATCTTGATGAATCATAAATATGTCCGCACTGCCAATAAATATATAACGATCTATGATTTTGTGCATCATTGCTTATAAGATTTTTTGCCTCTGCCAAAGTTGCGTTTTGGGGAGTATCTGATAGCTTATTTCCCATTCCAACCATAGCTCTTATATAAAATCCCGGATTTACAAGCGTTGATGCATCTAAATTTGCAACAATATTTTTATACATATTCACATAATCACTTTTTTCATTTATCAAATACTCAACACATAACGAATCTTCACTTTTTTTCAAAACACTTGAACTTTTCATAATTCCTTCTATTGTATTTTTTAGACTTCCTGTCATTGTAAACGGCTTTGAAAAATGCACAAGATATTGATAATATGTCTCTGCTTTTGCCTTTTTTAAATTCATAAACATTCCATTTGACAAAACAACCGCCACCGTCAACACATATATCAAAACTTTTTTTAATAAATTCCTTCTTCTCTCCATATAATCTTTCCCCCCGTTTTACGCTACTATTTCAAGCGAATTAAATGTTTTATTGTACCTGTAAACACTGTCCGACAGATATTCATCCGGCAGCAGACAATTATCATTTACTTCTTTTACCATGTTTTTAAGTTCCTCTTTTGTAAGTCCGGCTTTTGCCGACATTGCAAGCACTTCATGTATGCTGCTCGGCAGGATATAAAAATCACCTCCTATTTTCTCAGCCAGCCGCTTAAATATATCCTGATATAAGATAACTGATGCACCGTTTATACCCATGTTATTTGTTACCACATAAGGCTCATATAAACACTCTCGCTTAAGTTCCAGTTTTTTTAATCCCATCTCCTGTAACTGCACATCAAACATACCGATAACTTCGCTCATAGGCATTATTTTTTCTTCAAATATTCTCTCCGAATTTTTTAATGCCAGTGTGTAAAGTTCTCTTGTATCCGTTTGCCATTCCCTTGCAACTTCATTTGTTATCCGTATGGATGCAATTCCATCCTCATCATTACTAACAAGACAATAGAACACAACTGCCATGTCGAGAAATCTGATATACGGCATATCTTCGAGCAGCTTTTTATTTTTATTCAAAGAGATAAGTCTCATAACTATTTTTTCAATACAATCCTCATACTCCATAGACAGATTTTCATATGTATTCTGTCTCTGGCTGTCCTCATATATCCTCACAACCTCTGATACAAGGCTGTCAATGCCTGTTCCGTCAATGTACTTCTGATACATATTTTGAAGATAAAAATTAGGTGTTATGCTCTTTCCCGTCTCCATGATAGTAAGTGAGTCATATTCAAGCGAATTATTTTTTATGACCTTATGCACCTCTACCGCAACCTCCTTACCAAAACACATTTTTATCTTCTCTGCCATCTCATCTACAAATTCATAATATTCCATATCATCCCTCATTTCTGCACACATTTTTCTTCATATCCTATATAGTAATTTATTTCTATTCC
>OJNY01001686.1_pt1 | contig 12999 bp, 11 predicted proteins | sample 1597931 | NCBI WGS metagenome assembly OJNY01 (sample SAMN01915209, study PRJEB22387) | human gut metagenome | isolation source: stool | host: Homo sapiens | place: USA
GACGAGCCTCAATTGAAATACATTTTCAACGAATGTGGTTCGTATTATGTTACCCTACGTGTAGATACGAGAGACGCCAGTGCGGAAGAAGAGATCCGTATAGATGTCAATGAACTTGCGCCTCCTGTCATTTCATTAGTAATACCCTCGACGGGGCTTAAAGTTGTAGCAGGGCGTGAATACATTTTTACTCCTGACGTCCAAAACGCAGAGGGAGCTACTTACTTGTGGACTCTAAACGGTGAAGAAGTAGGAACGGAAAATACTTATACATTCAAGCAATATGAGTTAGGAACTTACGAATTGACCTTAACTGTAACGAATGAAGATGGACAAGCTATCAAGAATATTTCAATCGAAGTTGTCGATAAACTCCCAATAGGAATAGAAATTCCGTCTTCTTTGTTTTTCTCCGAAGACAATACCAAATATGTAGAATTGGGGCGCACATTGTTTATCCGACCTTATGTCTCAGTAAATGCCGATCCCTCCTATCAATGGAGTTTGGACGGTCAGGAAATTGATGGAGCCAATTCGCTAATATATGGATTTAAACCTTCCAATATAGGAGAATATACACTTACGTTTACGGTAAAATACGAGAACCAAGCTTCAAAATCGGCTATTCTTACCCGTAATATTTCGGTGTCCGGTGTAGATGAAGTAAGTGTCGATATTCCGGTAAAGTGTTGTGAAGCAGCAGATAAAAGAGCATATGCTGTCGGAAATTCCATTTACAGCAATAAAGTATATGAATTTGTTCCGGCTCCAGGACAATTCGTAAACGAAACGAACACGGCAGGTTACAATGGTGAAAGCACGCACGAAGCTGCTTGTGCTTATGCACAGAAACGACTTGATAATGAATTATACGTGTCGCTTGGCGGTTGGGGTGGTTATATTGTGGTTGGATTCGACCATAGTATAGAAAATAAAGGAGGTTATGATTTCTCAATTAAAGGAAATGCCTTTGAGAGTTCGAATGAGCCAGGAATTGTGTGGGTGATGCAGGATGTGAATGGCAACGGCATCCCAGATGATGAATGGTATGAATTAAAGGGTTCAGAATACGGGAAACCTGAAACCATTCAGGATTATGCTGTAACTTATTTCCGTCCCGGTCCTAGTATGGATACTCCATGGCAAGACAATAAGGGGAATACAGGGTCAATTGACCGTCTTGGCAACTATCACCCGCAAGAGTATTATTATCCCTTGTGGATTGAAGCGGATTCCTATACGCTGTATGGTACATGCCTGAAAGCACGTACCGAACAAAATCCAACGACCGGATTTTGGTCCAATAACGCTTTCGGATGGGGGTATGCCGATAATATCGGTGATGACATGCCCAATAAGGATAATCCGAACGCAGGAGCACTTGGAAACTATTTTAAGATATCAGATGCAGTCAACATCGATGGCACATCTGCCAACCTCTCCCATATCGACTTTATCAAGGTACAGACCGGTGTCAATGCAAAAGCCGGATGGTTGGGGGAAAACTCTACGGAAGTATTCAAATTCTGTGACGAAAACAACAATAACGACAAATAAAATCAATCATGAATAAAATATATCACCTCATACTGTTCTGTTTCGTAACGCTCTGCTTTGCAGCATGCAGCAAAGACGAATCGGAATTTAATGGAATCTACGGCAAGGATAATTTCATCTCCAATTTTGCCTTGATCGTAGATGGTATTACCTATCAAGCTACGATAACTGGGGATAATATTACGGTTGAGATACCATATAACGCCAGTTTGGAAGGGGCTACCGTAGAGTACGCTCTTTGTGAAGGGGCTTCAATTAACCCGAATCCCTCGACCATACAGGATTGGGAGAATGAATGGAAATTCATAGTCACTTCCAAAACGCAGGAGAGCAAAGTATATTCTTATACTTATAAATATGCCGACATCGAACAAAGCGGCAGCGTGGTACTTACCACGCAAGCCGAGGTGGATAATTTTGCCATGACAGGAATAAACAAAATTGAGGGAAACCTGACCATCGGAACGGCAGACGGTGAAGAAATCACCAACTTGGACGGACTTGCCAATCTGAAACAAATCAAAAATTCCCTTGTCATTAATCCATCTTACAAAGGAACGGATTTGACCGGATTGGATAATTTGGAACAACTCGGCAGTTTCAAATTAGGCTCGGCAACTTCTACCAGTAAAAACACAACACTCAAAACGATTAATCTGCCATCTTTGCTTGAAGTGATTGGTGATTTTGTTATTAACAGTTCTGTCGTCGAAAAAATATCCATTCCCAAAGTTGAAATCATCGGTGAGGATATGTATGTTGCCTCCGATGCTTTGCTCGATTTGGATGCAAATGCAGTTGAATCTGTCGGTGCTTCCTTGATCGTTAAAGGTTCAGTTGTGCAACAACAATCAGCGACAACCGAAGCTATTGTTTTTTCTGCACTCAAACAGGTTGGGAATGAACTTATAATCCAATATTTTCCAAAACTGCAAGGAATTTATCTACCGGCATTGGAAAGTGTGACAGGTACGGCTTCATTCTCCGATATGTCCTCAATCGGAAGTCTTGCAATGACAGAATTACGTTCTATTGGAGGGCTGATTATAAAGAATTGCAACGAAATTTCCATTGTTGACCTTCCAGGTCTTACTTCTTGTGGAGAGATTAGTGTAGATGCGAATAAAGTCAATAAATTCAATATTGCCTCCCTGAAAGAGGTGCATGGAGATATGACGTTAAGCAATCTGCTCATAGAAGAACTGGATTTGTCTCAGATTAATTTTAACGGGAATACACTCACTCTACAATGTAACCGATTGAATAAAATCGTAGGTCCGGAAACATTTAACGGCAGTCTGCTTCTGCTTCCTAAAGATTGTCGATTGACTGAATTCACTCTTGAAGGAATCTCGAATATACAGGGTGACTTCCAATGCAAAGATTATTTTTATGTAAAAGAATTCGCTATGCCATTTATTCGTGTGGCAGGTGATATGACTATTGCATTGAATTCGGGAAGTGTTGATACAGGTGCGGAAATCGAATTTCCTAAATTGCAGGAAATTGGAGGTATTTTAACAATAGGGAAAAATGCGAATGCAAACAATATTAAATTCCCATTGTTGAAACAAATTCTCGGTTCATGTTCAATTTCTACTGTGAAACTTAAGAATGATATTGAATTTACCAATCTAGAAAGCATTGGTACAGATGGGACAAATGCACAAATTGAATTTCAGATTGAGGGTTCGAATATTTTATGTTCTAAATTAAAAACAATATATGGGGAATTTGATATTACGGTGTCTTCTAATATGTTTGGAATGACGGCGAATAAGATATTTTATCCCAGTGTAGAATCAATATCCGAAAATCTTTTAATAACATGCCCATACTCTGATTTTGGTCCTAATGGCATTGAATCCATTGATTTTTCAAGCCTCAAATCAGTAAAAGGGATTAGTATAAGCGGTCAAGCGAATGTAACCGACTTTAGTTCTTTCAAATATCTATTTGAAAACAATATTTTTACAGCACCCTCTCAATGGTCTGTAACCAATTGCGGCTATAATCCTACCTATCAGGATATGGTGGATAAAAAATATACGCAGCAATAGGTCTCTTTAACAAAGCGTTTGGGAAAGAGGGTGTCCGCTCTTAAAAGACGGACACTCTTCCCATTTATATAGAAACTCATGAAACATTGGATACGACATATAGCATTGTTGTGTGGTCTGCCGCTATTGTTGGCAGGCTGCATGAAATGGGATTACGGGGAGATGGAGGATTTCTCGGTATCGGCCTCTGGGCTATTTATTACCAACGAGGGAAATTTTCAATACGGCAATGCCTCGCTTTCCTATTATGATCCTACCACATGCACGGTGGAAAATGAAGTATTCTACCGTGCTAACGGGTACAAGTTGGGGGATGTTGCCCAGTCCATGGTTATTCGGGACGGTATAGGATGGGTCGTGGTAAACAACTCGCATGTAATCTTCGCCATTGATATCAATACATTCAAGGAAGTAGGTCGCATCACAGGATTCACGTCACCGCGGTATATTCACTTTCTGTCTGACGAAAAGGCTTACGTGACACAGATTTGGGACAACCGTATCTTCATTGTCAACCCGAAACGTTACGAAATCACGGGATACATCGAATGTCCGAACATGACCATGGAATCGGGCTCCACAGAGCAGATGGTGCAATACGGCAAGTACGTCTACGTGAATTGCTGGTCGTACCAGAACCGCATCCTGAAAATCGACACGGAGACGGACGAGGTCGTGGACGAGTTGACCATCGGCATTCAGCCAACTTCGCTGGTTTTGGACAAATATAACAAGATGTGGACCATCACGGATGGTGGTTACGAGGGCAGCCCGTATGGTTACGAGGCTCCCTCTCTCTATCGCATCGATGCAGAGACATTTTCCGTAGAAAAGCAGTTCAAATTCGAGTTGGGTGACTGGCCCTCTGAAGTACAACTTAACGGTACACGCGATACGCTTTACTGGATCAATAACGACATTTGGCGGATGCCGGTGGAGGCCGATCGTGTTCCCGTCAGACCATTCCTTGAATACAGCGGTACGATTTACTACGGACTGACGGTAGATCCAGTACGTGGTGACGTCTATGTGGCCGACGCCATCGATTACCAACAACAAGGAGTCGTGTATCGCTATTCGTCTCAAGGCAAACTGATCGATGAATTTTATGTGGGAATCATTCCAGGAGCCTTCTGCTGGAAATAACGGACAACGGCTTATGAAAAGAATTTTTATTGCCATATTCTTCATTTTGTTGTGTCCGTCCATACTTACGGCACAGGAAGAAAAGAAAAACCAATCTACTGATGATTGGACGAAACGCACCTTCATGATTCCAGAAGTGACCGTCGTCGCCAAACGTTCCATCAAGGAGATCGGTGTCCAGCAGACGAAGTTCGATTCGGTGATGCTGAAGGAAAACATCGCCTTGTCGATGGCCGACGTGTTGACGTTCAACTCTTCGATTTTCGTGAAAAGCTACGGTCGAGCGACACTCTCCACGGTAGCCTTTCGCGGCACGTCGCCTTCGCACACGCAGGTCACATGGAACGGTATGCGAATCAACAACCCGATGCTGGGCATGACCGACTTCTCGATGATTCCGTCTTATTTTATCGATGATGCCTCGTTACTGCACGGGACTTCCTCCGTGAACGAAACTGGCGGAGGGCGGTTCGGTCAACCTCAGCCCCAGCCCTGCCGATGCGGAGGGATTCGGGTTGCAATACGTGCAGGGTATAGGTTCGTTCTCTACCTTCGACGAATTTCTGCGCCTTACATACGGTGACGAACATTGGCAGGGTTCTACCCGGGCAGTCTATTCCTCTTCACCCAACGATTATAAATATCGCAATCATGACAAAAAGGAAAATATCTACGACGAGGATATGAACATTATCGGGCAATATTACCCGACAGAGCGCAACCGTAGCGGATCTTTCAAGGACCTGCATGTGCTACAGGAGGCTTATTACAATACCGGAGGCGGCGATCGCTTCGGCCTGAACGCATGGTATATCAATTCCAACCGTGAGCTGGCTATGCTGACAACTGACTACGGCGACGATATCGACTTCGAGAACCGGCAACGGGAACACACTTTCCGGGGCATTCTTTCGTGGGACCACTGGCGCAAAGACTGGAAAGTGTCCGCCAAGGCTGGCTACATTCATACATGGCTGGCTTACGACTACAAGCGAGACGTGGGAAACGGTGTAATGGCCTCGATGACCCGTTCACGCAGTCGGGTCAACACATTCTACGGTCAGACTGACGGAGAGTATTACATTGGCAATAAATGGCTCTTTACCGCCAGCCTCTCGGCACATCAACATCTGGTCGAAAGCAGCGACAAGAATATCATTACACAGGACGGCAATCGGGCTGTCGTCGGATACGACAAGGGGCGTATTGAACTCTCCGGATCTGTATCGGCCAAGTGGCGCCCCATCGAACGGTTCGGTATGTCGGTTGTCTTGCGGGAAGAGATGTATGGTACGGATTGGACCCCGATTATCCCGGCCTTATTCCTCGATGGTGTACTGTCCGAACGGGGAAATATCGTGGCAAAAGCCTCCGTATCGAGGAATTTCCGTTTCCCGACAATCAACGACCTTTATTTCCTGCCAGGGGGCAATCCCGATTTGCGTAAGGAGAGCGGCTGGACGTATGATGCCGGGCTCTCGTTCGCTGTGGGCAAAAAGGGCGTCTATTCGCTGTCAGGCTCGGCCACATGGTTCGATTCGTATGTCGATGACTGGATTATCTGGCTACCGACGACCAAAGGGTTCTTCTCGCCGCGCAACCTCAAGAAGGTACATGCCTACGGCGTGGAACTACAGGCAGGACTGAATGTGGCACTGGCGAAAGAATGGAGTTTAGGTCTTGATGGGACTGCTTCATGGACTCCCTCGATCAATGAAAGTGAACCGATGACCCCGGCAGATCAGTCCGTGGGCAAGCAGCTTCCCTATGTTCCCGAATACTCCGCGACATTGACGGGACGTCTGTCGTGGCGCACATGGTCGTTTTTGTACAAATGGTGCTATTACAGCGAGCGGTATACCATGACGAGCAACGACATTTCGTTGACAGGGCACTTGCCGCCCTATTTCATGAGCAATATAACGCTCGAGAAGGACTTCTCTTTCCATTGGGCCGACCTGTCGCTGAAAGGCTCGATAAACAACCTTTTCAACGAAGAGTATCTTTCAGTATTATCCCGCCCCATGCCGGGCATCAACTTCGAGATATTCATCGGAATAACGCCCAAATTTGGGAAAAACAAAAAATAGTAACTGATAATTTATAGCAATATGAACGCATTGAAAAATCTAAGCCTTGTATTATTGCTTTCTTTGGCATTTACGGGCTGTCACAACAAGAGTTCAAAACTCAATGATTTCAACCAGCCGGTGTACATTCCCGAGTATGCCACGGGCTTCGACATCAAGGGGGCGGACGGTAAGGAGAGTGTGTTGATAACCGTCACGAATCCCTGGCAGGGAGCGGACAGTGTGACCACGTGGCTGTTTATTGCCCGCAACGGCGAAGAGGTTCCCGAAGGATATACCGGGCAAGTACTCGAAGGAGAAGCCAAACACATCGTAGCGATGTCTTCGACCCATATCGCCATGCTCGACGCCATTGGCGAAGTAGGACGAATAACTGGCGTGTCGGGTCTCGATTACATTTCGAATCCTGATATTCAGGCTCGTCGCGATAGCATTGGCGATGTCGGATATGAAGGGAACATCAACTATGAGTTATTGCTCTCACTCGATCCCGATCTTGTACTGCTCTATGGTGTGAACGGTGCAAACTCAATGGAAAGCAAACTCAAGGAACTCGGCATACCGTTTATGTATGTAGGCGATTATCTTGAAGAGTCTCCGCTCGGCAAGGCCGAATGGATGGTTGCGCTTTCGGAAGTCGTCGGCAAACGGGAAAATGGCAAAAAGACATTTGCCACAATACCGGTCCAATATAACGCCTTGAAAAAGAAAGTCGCGGAAAATGCCAAGAACTCTCCCACGGTGATGTTCAACATTCCTTACGGAGATTCCTGGTTTATGCCCTCGACCGAAAGTTATGCCATCAGGTTGATTTCAGATGCCGGAGGCGATTACATCTATAAAAAGAATACGGGAAACGCTTCAAAACCCGTAGACTTGGAGGAAGCATACCTGTTGGCTTCCGATGCGGACATGTGGCTTAACGTGGGGATGCTCAACACGCTGGACGAACTGAAGGCCTCCTGTCCCAAATTTGTCGATACACGGTGTTTCAAAACCGGAAACGTCTATAATAACAACGCTCGCGTCAATTCGTCAGGTGGTAATGATTATTTCGAGTCGGCTGTGGTACACCCAGAGTTGGTTCTGCGTGACCTCGTGAAGATTTTTCACCCGGAATTGGTGGAAGAGGATTTTGTCTATTACAAGAAACTGAAATAAATGCGTTCCCGTTCGGCCATACAGTTCTCCATACTGATTGCCTTAACGGCCATCCTCTTTTTTCTGGACTTGGCCATAGGAGCAGTCAACATTCCGGTCCGCGATGTATGGGCGGCACTGACCGGAGGCGAATGTTCCCGTGCCATAGAAAAGATTGTGCTCAACATACGCCTTATAAAGGCTGTAGTGGCGCTGTTGGCCGGAGCCGCCTTATCGGTCAGCGGGCTACAGATGCAGACGCTTTTCCGTAATCCGCTTGCCGGTCCTTACGTGCTCGGCATCAGCTCTGGTGCAAGCCTCGGGGTGGCACTCGTGGTCCTCACGGGAGTTGGTTCATCATTGGGAATAGCCGGGGCTGCATGGGCTGGCGCAGCAGCTGTATTGCTGGTTATAACCGCAGTGGGACATCGTATTAAGGATATTTTGGTAATATTGATTCTTGGCATGATGTTTTCGTCTGGAATAAGTGCTGTCGTTCAGATACTACAGTATACCGCTAATGACGAGTCTCTGAAAATGTTTGTGATTTGGACGATGGGCTCATTGGGTGATGTGACAGTGCCGCAGCTTATCATCCTCATACCGTCTGTATTGGTCGGGCTGTTGCTGGCAGTGATAACAATCAAGCCGCTCAATCTCCTGTTGTTTGGCGAAGAGTACGCCATTACGATGGGATTGAATATTCGGCGCTCTCGTGGTCTGCTGTTTCTCTCGACGACGCTGCTTGCCGGAACCGTAACAGCTTTTTGCGGTCCGATAGGGTTCATCGGCCTTGCCATGCCTCATGTAACGCGAATGTTGTTTCAAAACAGCGATCATCGCGTCCTTGTTCCGGGAACCATCCTGTCGGGAGCATCCGTATTGCTCTTTTGCGATATTATAGCTAAAGTATTCACCTTGCCGATAAACGCCATTACCGCACTACTGGGAATACCGATTGTAGTATGGGTCGTTTTACGCAACAAATCCATTGCCGCATGATAGAGTTACACAGTTTTTCCATAGGCTATGGGAGTGGCCTCCTGCTTCGAGAGGTCGAAGCATCGATAAAAGAGGGTCAACTGACTGCCCTTATCGGGCGCAATGGGACGGGCAAGTCCACCTTGTTGCGAGCCATTGCCGGACTGAATCGATGCTATTCAGGTGATATAAATCTGAACGGACAAAATATAGCTGACATGCGAGCCGGAGAGATGGCAAAAAAATTGGCCTTTGTCACGACGGGACGAACACGAATAGCTAATTTGAGGTGTTGTGATGTCGTAGCTGTCGGACGGGCGCCATACACGAATTGGATAGGCAAGATGCAGGATACAGACAAGGCTATTGTGATGCGATCTCTTGCTTTGGTGGGTATGGAATCTTTTGCAGACCGGACGATGGATAAAATGAGTGACGGTGAATGCCAGCGTATAATGATAGCACGGGCTTTAGCACAGTCAACCCCTGTGATATTGCTTGATGAACCCACATCATTTCTTGACATGCCCAACCGTTACGAGCTATGTACACTTTTGGCCAGACTCGCACACGATGAAAAAAAGTGTATTCTGTTTTCCACGCACGAACTTGACATTGCCCTGACTTTAGCTGATTCAATCGCTCTTATCGACACGCCGGAACTCCTGTGTATGTCGAGAGCCGACATGCAGCGGAGCGGCCGTTTGGATAAACTTTTTCAAAATGCCTGTGTTTCGTTCGATGCCGAGACGGGCTCTATAAAACTAAGACAAGGATGAAATGAAATATTCGGTAGAAGATTTTACGGCAGACATAGGGGTAAATGAATATATTGCACGGTTTCGGGACGAAAAGCGTTTCATGGATCTTTGCAAAGAGTGCCCGAACTTCGGCAACAGTTGGGGGTGTCCTCCATTCGATTTTGACACGGAGATTCTGTTACATCGCTATAAATATGTCCGCCTTATAGCCACGAAGATTATCCCTGCACGGAATGATATTCCGGTGAATATGACGCAAGAATTAATCCGACCGGAACGAATCAGAAGGGGACATGAACTGTTGGAGATGGAACTCATGCACGACGGCCGGGCTTTTGCCTATGCCGGAAAATGCCTGCATTGCAATGGTAATGAATGCAGGCGCAAATACAATCTTTCATGCGTGCATCCCGGCAAAGTGCGCCCGTCACTTGAGGCTTTCGTCTTTGACATCGGTCGCACCCTTTCTGCCCTTTTCGGGATAGAACTGCTATGGGGCAAGGAAGGCATACTACCGAAATACCTTGTACTGGTGGGCGGATTCTTCCATAACTCCGTAATGCACAAGACGGATTTTCATAATCATTTGTCTTGCAATACATGGTGAAGAGCAAGGGCAGAGCCCCCTCCCTCAATTGGAAACTGCTGGAATCCCCGAAGTCATAATGATTTCAACAAAAAATAGGAAAATTATCATACATTATGGACAAAAGTTATATTCAAATTTACACCGGAGATGGGAAGGGTAAAACGACGGCCGCGTTTGGACTTGCAGTGCGAGCATTGTGTGCCGGCAAATCAGTATATGTCGGGCAATTCGTTAAGTCTATGCCATATAATGAGGCTCGCCTCGAGACTCTTTTGGCAATCGCGGACCCCTCGTTCGGCCGTATCCATATCGAGCAACTGGGACGCGGCTGTTTTATTGATAAAGCCCCTGAAACTACAGACATCGAATTAGCGCGTACCGGGCTGCGACATTGTGCAAAATTGATAAAGAATGGATCCTACGATTTCGTCATTCTCGACGAACTGTGTATCGCTATATATTTCGGCTTATTAACGACATCTGAAGTTTTAACTGTTCTGAAAGAGAGGAATCCACACACCGAGATTATCATTACAGGACGTAAGGCTTCACAGGAACTGATTGCCGCCGCCGATTTGGTCACCGAGATGCGGGAGGTAAAACATTATTACAACCAGGGGGTATTGTCCCGCGATGGAATAGACAGATGATGATGGCCTCGCACAAATTACACCCGATCATGTTTGTGGGAACGGCAAGCGACGTGGGTAAAAGCATCCTCACCACAGGATTTTGCCGTATTCTGCGACAAGATGGCTATAATCCAGCTCCATTTAAGGCCCAAAACATGGCCTTAAACTCTTTCACAACGATTGAAGGGGGCGAAATGGGCCGCGCCCAAGTCGTACAGGCCGAGGCCGCTAAAGTAACTTGCCATACGGATATGAATCCCTTGTTGCTCAAACCCAATACGGATATGGAATGCCAAGTAATTCTAAATGGCCGTGTAATAGGGAATAGTTCTGCTTCTGAATTCTTCGATGCGGGACCGCAACGAGAAGTATTGCGTCGTGAGGTTTGTGCCGCTTTTGATCGATTATCTGTTCGCTATAACCCGATTGTACTCGAGGAGGCCGGAAGTATCAGTGAGCTAAATCTTCGCGATTTGGATATTGTAAATATGCCCATGGCCGCCCATGCGGGTGCAGATGTGTTTTTAGTCGCCGATATTGATCGTGGAGGTATATTCGGTTCCGTATACGGGACAATACAACTTCTTGAAACATGAGAGCGTAAGTTAATCAAAGGCATATTCGTAAATAAGTTTCGCGGAGATATTCGACTTTTTGACAAGGGGAAACATATGCTTGAAAGGTTATGTAAAGTTCCTGTTTTGAGTATTATCCCTTATCTCCAGGAACTGCATATTGAAGCCGAGGATTCGTTGGATATCAACCGGCGACACCGTCATGCGACATCGGGCAAGATCAATATCGCGGTTGTCCTCCTTCGCCATCTTTCAAATTTTACCGATTTCGACGTATTGGAACGTCTCCCCGGAATATGCCTTTATTATACCGATGTACCTGAAACACTTGATGAAGCGGACATCGTTTTCCTACCGGGCTCCAAAAATGTCATGTCAGATCTTCTTGAACTTCGGCACAAAGGACTCGACGATAAAATCATCCAATTATCTCAAAAAGGGCGCACTGTCGTTGGCATATGCGGTGGATATCAAATGTTGGGGACAGTTATACATGATCCGTTTGGCGTGGAAAGCAACATAAATAAAATCCCGGGATTGGGTTTGTTACCTGTCGAGACAAGACTGACCAGGGAAAAAAGAACCCGACAAATATCCTTTTCATTGCCAGGTGACAATCGAAAAGGGAAAGCATATGAGATACACATGGGCCATACAGCCCTATTACCCAACCATACTGCTGCACCACTTGCATATCTGTCCGATGGGACCTCCGACGGTTACATCGCAGGAAACTGTATGGGAACTTACCTGCATGGTATTACAGATAATGCCGCGTTTATTGATTTTATATTACAGCCATTTGCTGATCGGCTTTCGCGAACAAGTATTCCCGATCCTCTCATCTACAAAGAACAACAATATGATCTTTTAGCTGATCATATACGTCGGAATACGGACATGAACCGATTCTACCGAATAGTAGCCCATGAATATACAAATATGAGTTCTTTTTATCTCACTTACCTCCTTGAGTCGGCACTCTGGCTGTAGCCACACGAGTCAGACTGAGCAAATTAATATCGCCCGATCTTATAATACGACATGGCTCGATTTATCCCCGAAAATCAATATATGATTTTCGGAGTGGAAAGCATTTTAATGACATTTGTCGGTTACGGTTCATGCTATTCCGATATTTTCCAACTTTGGAGGAAGTACAACGGATAACGGATAACGAATATTCGTTCAGCAAAACTTGTTGACCTCCGATTACTTTAATCATTGGCTATATACCAATCTTTTGGTACCACTCATAATTGAAGTGGTCGTTTTTCTATTGCATGAATATAGAAATTCTGTCAAACCAACATATGGTTATCTCAAAATTCGAGTAATCTACTAATGAATCATTATGTATTATCAAATAGCGTACAAGTAACATATAACATCTGTTTTTGTTACTATTATGTAACCCAAAAAGGAATAGATTTCTTAAGCAGTATTTATAAGATTAAATTGCAACCAA